>JAAIGF010305207.1_pt1 | contig 20290 bp, 19 predicted proteins | sample 6487441 | NCBI WGS metagenome assembly JAAIGF01 (sample SAMN13974129, study PRJNA590717) | phyllosphere metagenome | biome: pepper field; feature: multiple bacterial spot infested pepper fields; material: pepper leaves; isolation source: leaves from pepper fields | host: Capsicum annuum ... | reverse complement strand
GTCAACGGGCCGGATGGGGCGTCGGTCGGGGCGCTGGCCACCGCAGCGGCGGGGCCAGGGGCGACTCGGGCAGCTGGCGCCACGGACGGCGGGGAGGCAGCGGCGGCGGCCGGCACCGCACCTGCCGCGCCAGCGGGTGCCGCCGACTGGCCGAGCCGCGCCCGTGGTTCAGGGTCGCGCGGCGCCCCACCCTGCGGATCCGTGGCGAAGGCCAGCATGCGCAGGCACGCCATCACGAAGCCGGCGTGTTCGTCCGGCGCAAGGGCCAGTTCCGGGCGGCTGTGCAGGGCGATCGAATAGAACAGCTGGACGCCGTCGGCCGGCAGCAGCGCCGCCAGGCGGCGGATGTCGGTCGCCAGCGGCGCCTCGTCGGTCGGCAGGCCCGGAATGCGCTGGGCCATGGCGATCTGCGACAGCAGCCCGGCCAGGTCGCCCAGCGCGGCGTTGTAGGACAGGCTGCGGGCCGCCAGTTCGTCGGCCACGGCGATCATGGCCGGGCCATCGCCCACCGCCAGCGCATCCAGCAGACGCACGAGATAGCGCTGGTCGATGGCGCCCAGCATGCCGCGCACCGCGTCTTCCGACACATTGCCGCCGCTGTAGGCGATGGCCTGGTCGGTCAGCGACAAGGCATCGCGCATCGAGCCGCGCGCGGCCTGGCCGATGAGACGCAGCGCCTGCGGCTCGGCCGGCACGTCTTCGGCGGCAAGCACGTTCGTCAGGTGGCCCGCGATGGACTCGGGGGGCATCTGCTTCAGGTTGAACTGCAGGCAGCGCGACAGCACCGTGACCGGGATCTTCTGCGGATCGGTCGTGGCGAGGATGAACTTCACATGCGGGGGCGGTTCTTCCAGCGTCTTCAACATCGCGTTGAAGGCGTGGCCGGTGAGCATGTGGACTTCGTCGATCATGTAGACCTTGAAGCGCCCGGCCGACGGTGCGTACACCGCCTGTTCGAGCAGCTTGGTCATCTCCTCGACGCCGCGGTTCGAGGCCGCATCCAGTTCGAGGTAGTCGACGAAGCGATCGGCATCGATGCCCACGCAGGCGGCACAGTGGCCGCAGGGCGTGGGCGTGATGCCGTCCTGGCAGTTCAGGGCCTTGGCGAGGATGCGCGACAGCGTGGTCTTGCCCACCCCGCGCGTGCCGGTGAACAGCCAGGCGTGATGCAGCCGTTGTGTACTCAGCGCCTGCGACAGCGCGCGCACGACATGTTCCTGACCGACCAGGGTATCGAAGTTTCGCGGCCGCCATTTGCGGGCCAGCACAAGATAAGTCATGGCGCCATTTTAGGGCACGACGGGGAAGATCGGGGGGACCCGCGCGGGACGGGCGCCCCGGGGTCGATACGGCGTCGCGCCGGCCGGAAGACCGCACGACAGAAGAAGGGGCGGGCCTGACTTCGGCACTGCCGGATAACGACTATGGCTGCTTCGTTCCCGACCTGACCAGTTTCACCGCTCCGACATGCGAAGGGGCCCGCCAGGCAGATTCTACCAGCTTGCGCGAAGCCCCCCGAAAGACGCGCGCCGTACAATGCCCGCAGCCGTGCCGCGCCCTGCCGGGCGCCATCGCGCGCGAGCGCCGTCACGGTGGCGCCGCGCCTACCCGAGGTCTGCCATGAGCCACTACCGTCATCACGTCTTTTTCTGTACGAACCAGCGCGAGCCGGGCGCGGACCGCCCGAGCTGTGCGAGCTGTGGCGCCGCCGACGCCCAAGCCCATGCCAAGAAGCGCATCAAGGCGCTCGGGCTGGCGGGCGCCGGCCAGGTGCGGGTGAACAAGGCCGGCTGTCTGGACCGCTGCGAGGAAGGCCCCGTCCTCGTCGTGTATCCGGAAGGCGTCTGGTACACCTATGTCGATAACGACGATATCGACGACATCATCGATTCCCACCTGGTGGGCGGCCGACCGGTCGACCGCCTGCGCATCTGACCCCCGATCTGCCGACATGACCGACCGTCCCGACACGCTTTCCTTCGCCGGTGGCGCAGGCGACATCGACTGCGCCCTCGACTGGCCCGACGCCGCCCCGCGCGGCTGGGCCCTGCTGCTGCATCCCCACCCGCTGTTTGGCGGCGCGCGGGGCAACAAGGTCGTCACGACGCTGGCACGCGCCTGCACCCAGGCCGGCCTGCTGGCCGTGCGCCCGGACTTTCGCGGGGTGGGCCAGTCCGGCGGCACCTACGACGAAGGCCGTGGCGAGGCCGACGACATGCTCGGGCTGCCCGCCCAGGTGCTGGCGCGCTTTCCGGCGCTGGCGGACACGCCGTTCGTGCTGGCCGGCTTTTCCTTCGGCAGCGCGGTGGCAAGCCAGGTCGATGCGCGCGGCGCGCAGGCCGGCGTGCCAGCGCGCGCCGGGCTGATGCTCATCGGCACCGCCGTCGAGCGATTCGCCGTGGCGCCCGCGCCCGCCGACACGCTGGTCGTGCATGGCGAGGAAGACGACACCATCCGGCTGTCGAGCGTGCTCGACTGGGCCCGGCCGCACGCCACGCCGGTCGTCATCATCCCCGGCGCCAGCCACTTCTTCCACGGCAAGCTGATCGCCCTGCGCGACGTTGCCAGCCGCTACCTGCAGGAGCGCCTGGGCCGCTAGGGTCCGGCTGGCCGGGCAAGGCCGGGGTGCCTGATTGGGGCGGGCGCACGGCCGCACGCCCCGCCTTCCCCGGTGCACCCGGCCCGCGCGTATCACCCCGTTGCATCTGGGTACGCTCCGGTCGGGTCGCGGCGCAGGCAGGACGCGTCCACCTGCCTATAATGCCGCCTTGCCCAGCGCGCCCTGCCGCGCCCGTTCCAGCGACCGCCGGAACGTCACTTTTCGCCAACCCCCATTGCTGACGTTATGAAGCTTTCCTCCCCGATGCCCCGGGCTTGGCAGCGTCGCCTCACCGCCGTTGCCGTGGCAGCGCTGATGGCTGCCGCCCCGCTTTCCCATGCGCAGACCCCGACCGATGCCGGCACCCAGGCGCCGGCCGCCGTGACCGCGGTGCAGACCGTCTCCGCCGTCTCCGATCTGTCCAACATTCCGACGCCGAACATCGCCGCGCGCGCGTGGATCTCGGTGGATGCCACCAGCGGCCAGATCATCGCCGCGTCCGATCCGGACACGCGCGTCGAGCCCGCCTCGCTCACCAAGGTCATGACCGCCTATCTGGTGTTCAAGGCGCTGGACGAAAAGCGCCTGACCCTGGACCAGGAAGTGCCCGTGTCCGAGCAGGCCTGGCGCACGCCGGGTTCGCGCATGTTCATCGAGCCGCGCAAGCCGGTCACGGTGGGCGAGCTGATCCAGGGCGTGATCGTGCAGTCGGGCAACGACGCTTCCGTCGCACTGGCCGAAGCCGTCGCCGGCAGCGAAACCGCGTTTGCCGCGCTCATGAATCAGGAAGCCGAACGCCTGGGCATGAAGGACACCCACTTCATGAATTCCACGGGCCTGCCGCATCCCGAGCATCTGACGACGGTGCGCGACCTGTCGATCCTGGCCACGCACATTGCCCAGGACTTCCCCGCGCACTACGAGTACTACCGCCAGCGCGAGTTCTCGTACAACAACATCACGCAGCCCAACCGCAACCGCCTGCTGTGGCTGGACCCGACCGTGGACGGCATGAAGACCGGTCACACGGAAGCGGCCGGCTACTGCCTGATCTCGTCCGCGCTGCGCGGCGATCGCCGCGTCGTGACCGTGGTGGTCGGCACGGCCAGCGAGACGGTGCGTGCCCAGGAAAGCCTGAAGCTGCTGAACTGGAGCTTCCAGAACTTCGACACGGCGCAGCTCTACGCCCCCAACCAGATGGCCGTCGAGGCACGCGTCTGGAAGGGCGAGGCCGATACCGCCAAGCTTGGCTCGACCACGCCGGTGACGGTGACCGTGCCGCGTGGCCAGGTCGAGAAGATCCAGCCCGTCGTCGAGCGCACCGATCCCCTGATCGCGCCGCTCGAGGCGGGCCAGCAGGTCGGCACCCTCAAGCTCGTGCTCGACAACCAGGTGCTGCAGCAGATCCCGCTGGTCGTGCTGGAACCGGTGGCTGAATCCGGCTTCTTCGGCCGCATGTTCGACGCCGTGCGCCTGCGCTTCCAGTAAGCGTCCGGACCCGTCGGCGGGGCGGCATTGATTTGCGCCCCGCCGGCCCCATCTTGCCTTTTTGCACGAGGTGACAGCATGGCCGACCAGGAAGAATCCCTCATCGAGTACCCCAGCGACTTCCCCATCAAGGTGATGGGCAAATCGCACCCCGAGTTCGCGCAGCGCCTGACCGAGGTGGTGGTGCAGTTCGACCCCGCCTTCGATCCGGCCTCGGTCGAAATGCGGGCAAGCGGCAAGGGCAACTACATCGGGCTGACGTTCACAGTGCGCGCGACCTCGCGCGAGCAGCTCGACGACCTGTATCGCGCGCTCACGGCGCACGAGATGGTGGCCTACGTCCTCTGACCGCGCGCGGCGCCACACGATGGACATCCGCTGGCTCGACCCGCGCCCGTCGGACTACCTGCCCGTCTGGGAGGCCATGCGGGCCTTCACGCGCGCCCGCGCCGCCGGCACGCCCGACGCGATCTGGCTGACCGAGCACCTGCCCGTGTACACGCTCGGGCAGGCCGGCAAGCCCGAGCACGTCCTCGCCCCCGGCGCCATCCCGGTCGTGCCCACCGATCGCGGCGGGCAGGTGACGTACCACGGCCCCGGCCAGGTCACGGCCTACGTGCTGCTGGATCTGCGCCGCGCGGGCTACTTCGTCAAGGAGTACGTGCACCGGATCGAAGCCGCCGTGCTCGAGGTGCTGGCCGACCTGGGCGTGGCCGGTGCCGTCCGCGAGCCGGGCGCGCCCGGCATCTACGTGCCGGACCCGGACGACGCCAGCCGGCGCACCGCCAAGATCGCGGCGCTGGGCATCAAGGTCAGCAACGGCTGCACGTACCACGGCGTCTCGCTGAACGTGGCCATGGACCTCGCGCCCTATGCCGGCATCAACCCCTGTGGCTATGCCGGCCTGCGCACGGTCGATCTGCGTGCCTGCGGCGTTGCGACCGACGTGGACACCGTGGGCGCCCTGCTCGCCCGCCGGCTGGCCGCCCACCTGGCCCCCGCCGTGGTGCCCGCACCACGCCCCGACGCCGATGACCGCCCCATCGACAGGGTCGTTGCCGCCCCTGCCGCCCCCGGGCGCTAAAATAGTCGATCACTCACCAGCGCCTTGCGGGCCAGACGCCTGCCGGCACGAGGAAGCTCATGACGTCCCCCGCCGAAACGCCCACCAGCTCCATCCGCGCAGACCGCGGTCCGCTGCCGGCGTACGATGCCACCGAAAAGCAGAAGTCCGGCGCGAAGACCGCGCGGATTCCGATCAAGATCGTTCCGGCCGAAAAGCTCAAGAAGCCCGACTGGATCCGCGTGAAGGCGCCCTCGCCCGGGTCGCGCTTCTACGAGATCAAGCAGATCCTGCGCGAGCACAAGCTGCACACGGTGTGCGAAGAAGCCTCCTGCCCGAACATCGGCGAGTGCTTCGGCAAGGGCACGGCCACGTTCATGATCATGGGCGACAAGTGCACGCGGCGCTGCCCGTTCTGCGACGTGGGCCACGGCCGCCCCGACCCGCTCGACGCGGACGAACCGCTGAACCTGGCGCGCACCATCGCCGCGCTGCGCCTGTCCTACGTCGTCATCACCTCGGTGGACCGCGATGACCTGCGCGATGGTGGGGCGGCGCACTTCGTCGCCTGTATCCAGCGCACCCGCGAGCTCTCGCCCTCCACGCGCATCGAAGTCCTGGTGCCCGATTTCCGCGGTCGCCTGGACCGGGCGCTGGACATCCTGAACGGCGGCCCGCCCGACGTCATGAACCACAACCTGGAAACGGTGCCGCGCCTGTACAAGCAGGCCCGTCCGGGCTCGAGCTACGAGCACTCGCTCAAGCTGCTGCAGGACTTCAAGAAGCTGCATCCCGACGTGCCGACCAAGTCCGGCCTGATGCTGGGCCTGGGCGAGACCGACGAGGAAATCCTCCAGGTCATGCGCGACATGCGGGCGCACGATGTGGACATGCTGACGATCGGCCAGTACCTGCAGCCGTCCGAGCATCACCTGCCCGTGCTGCGCTACGCCCATCCGGACGTCTTCGCCATGCTCGAGCGCGAGGCCTATGCCATGGGCTTTTCGCACGCCGCCGTGGGTGCCATGGTGCGCTCGTCCTACCACGCCGACCAGCAGGCGCACTCGGCCGGCGTCGTCTGATTCAGCCGCGTGCGTAACCCAGCGCGTGCGACAACGCACGCGCTGCCTCCAGCACGTCCGGCTCGAACCCTCGCATCACCTTCAACGTGAGCCGGTCCGCCGGCCCCGAAATCCCGATGGCCGCCTGCGGCTGGCCACGCGCATCGAAGATCGGCGCGGCCATCCCGTGCACGGTCGCGCGCCATTCCCCCCGGTTCACCGCAAAACCCTGCTTGCGCACGCGCGCGAGCTCGGCATCGAAGCGCTCGCGATCGATCAGCGTGTGCGGCGTGAAGGCCTCGAGCGCGCCGAAGGCATCGTCCACCCGCCCCGCATCCGCCCACCCCAGCATCGCCTTGCCCGTCGCCACGCAGCCGGCCGGCGCGCGCCCGCCGATGCGTGAATACGCGCGCACCGGCTGAGGACTGTCCAGCTTGTCGATGTACAGCACGTCAGCGCCATCCAGGATGGACAGGTGCACGCTCTCGTTCGTGCGCGCGGCCAGCGTGCGCAGGTGCGGCGCGGCCACGGTGCGCAGATCGAAGCGGTCGAGCACGCGCATGCCGGTTTCCCAGATGCGCAGCGTGCAGTCGTAGCGTCCGTTGTCCGCCTCCCGCACCCAGCCCAGGTCGCACAACATGCGCAGCAACCGGTGCACGCCGCTCTTGGCCATGCCCAGGCGGCGCGCCAGGTCGGACACGCCCACCGGCTGCGGACTGCCGGCCATGGCTTCCAGGATGGCCAGGCCCTTGGGCAGGGAGCCGCTGCCGGGGGCATCGGCGTTGGGCGTCGAGGACTCCGCATCACGGTTCACGTCACACCATCCAGAAACGAAAAGAAGGCTTGATCATACTGGATCACCGTATTAGCATATTTCTAACTATATGAACGTCGTTCACCATATTAGAACATAATGCACGAGCCGATCCGGCCCGCCAGGAGGAGGAAACAGCATGTGGATTCCCAGTCATTGGTCTGAACGCGTTCGCTGGCTCACGGTGGCGCTGCTCGCCGCCACCCTTGCCCTGGCCATCACGCCGGCCGCGCGGGCAGCCGAGGCCGCCTGGCCCGCGCGGCCGATCACCTTCATCGTGCCCTTCCCGCCCGGTGGCAACAGCGACAACCTCGCGCGCATCTTCGCCGAGCGCCTGCGCGTCCGCCTGGGCAAGCCCATCGTGGTCGAGAACCGTCCGGGCGGCACGACCTCGGTGGGCACCGATGCCCTGGCCCGCGCCACCCCCGACGGCTACACCCTGCTGCTGGGCGCGGCCACCGCCTTCACCGTCCTGCCGCACCTGCGCGCGCTGCCCTACGATCCGCAGAAGGACTTTGCCTTCGTGGGCGGGGTGGCCGACTACCTGCCCATCGTGGTGGCGCGCAAGGACCTGGGCGTGACCGATCTGGCCGGCCTGATCGAACGCGCCCGCGCCCAGCCCGGCAAGCTCTCGTTCGGTTCGGCCGGCATCGCCTCGGCCGGCCACATCGCCGGCGAAATCATCCAGCGCGCCACGCAGACCGAGATGCTGCACGTGCCCTACAAGGGGTCGGGCGAGCTCATCGCCGCCCTGCAGGGCGGCCAGATCGACTTCTTCATCGACGGCGTCGGCCTCGCGCTGGCGCAGGACGGCCGGGCGAGCGCGCTCGCCACCTTCGCCCGCCAGCGTCACCCGATGCTGCCGGATGTACCGACATTGGCCGAGGCCGGCGTCACCCAGACGCTGCCGCAAAGCGGCTGGGCCCTGGTCGCACCGGCCGGCACGCCCGCGCCCATCCTCGATCGCCTGGCGCGCGAATCCGCCGCCATCCTGGCCGAGGACGACACGCGCGAGCGGCTCGTGCGGGCCAGCGTCGTGGCCGACTGGATTCCCGCTGCCGACTACCAGCACAATCTGGCGCAGGCCCTGGCGTTCTACGGCGAGCTCATTCCCGCCGTCGGCATCGCCAGCCAGCTCCCCTCCCCCCGTTAACGTTCCGCAGGATCCCCATGCACGCTTCCACGCTTCCCCTGGCCGGTATCAAGGTCGTCGAAATCTGCCATGTGGCCGCCGGCCCCTTCGCGGGCATGCTGCTGGCCGACTATGGCGCCGAGGTGGTGAAGATCGAACCCCCGGAAGGCGACACCCTGCGCCAGTGGCCACCGCTGCGCGAAGCCGGCGGCGCGACCTTCAGCGAGAACTTCGCCTCGCTGAACCGGGGCAAGCGCTCCATCCGCCTGGACCTGAAACAGGCCGATCAACTCGCCCAGGCGCGCAGGCTCATCGCCGAGGCCGACGTCGTCGTCGAGAACAACCGCCCCGGCGTCATGCAGCGCCTGGGCCTGGGCTGGGACACCGTCGGCGCAGACCACCCCCACCTGATCTACTGCTCGATCTCGGCCTACGGACAGAGCGGGCCACGCGCCGCCGAAGGCGGCTTTGACGTCACCGTGCAGGCGGCGGCCGGCGTCATGAGCGTGACCGGCGAACCGGACGGCGCCCCGGTGAAGTGCGGCGTGCCGATCTCGGACTTCACGGCCGGGCTCTACGCCGCCTTCTCGATCGCCGCCGTGCTGGCCCGCGTGCGCGCGGGCGGCCCCGGCGGGCACATCGACATCCCGATGTTCGCCACCACGCTGGCGGTGGGCGCCCTGCAGACCAGCGAGTACTTCGGCACGGGTCGCAACCCGCGCAAGCTCGGCTCCGCGCACCCGCGCAACGCGCCCTACCAGGCCTATGCCGCGGCCGATGGCTGGTTCGTCATCGCCGCCGGCAACGACCGGCTCTGGCGCTCGGTGTGCGAGGCCGTGGGCTGCCCCGAACTGCTCGCCGACGCCCGCTTCACCAGCCCCACCTCGCGGGCGGCCCACCAGGACGTGCTGCGCGACCTGCTGCAGCCCTACTTCGTGCAGCACGGCGTGCAGGCATGGCTCGCGCGCTTCAGCGCGGCAGGCGTGCCCAACGCCCCCATCAACGACTACGCCGCGGCGCTGGACGACCCGCAGGCCGCCCATCTGCAGCTGATCCAGCCCATGACCCTGCCCAACGGCATCGATTCGCGCACGGTGGGCTGCCCGGTCTGGCTGGACGGCGCGCCGGTGGGCGTGCAGACCCGCCCGCCGCTGCTGGGCGAGCATCCCGGCGGCTTCGCCGGCGAGGAGGCCTGACCATGACCACATCCCCGGACACCCTCGCCCCCTTGCGCGACTTCGTCATCGGCATGACGCGGCTGGCGGACGACGCCGGCCTGGACGAGCCCGTGCGGATCGCACGCGCACGCGGGCTGCTCGCCACGCTGCTGCGCGACGACACGTGGCTGCCTGACGCGTGCGCGCAGCCGCATCCGGATTTCTACCAACAATACCTGCTGCACTGCGACCCGCTCGAACGCTTCAGCGTCGTGAGCTTCGTCTGGGGCCCGGGCCAGCGCACCCCCGTGCACAACCACGAAGTCTGGGGCCTGATCGGCATGCTGCGCGGCGTGGAGATCGGCCAGCGCTACCGGCGCGAAGCCGATGGCGTGTTGGTGGCCGATGGCGCTGCCGAGCGCCTGGAGCCCGGCGACATCGACGTCGTCTCGCCCGCCACGGGCGACATCCACGTGGTGGAGAACGCCTACACCGACCGCGTCTCGATCAGCATCCACGTCTATGGCGCCAACATCGGCGCGGTGAAGCGCCACGTCTTCGATCCGGTCACGGGGCTTGCCAAGCCCTTCGTGTCCGGCTATTCCAGCGCCTTCGTGCCCAACCTCTGGGACCGCTCGGCGCAGGTGCGGGGGCAGGCATGAGCAGCACCGACACCGACGCCCCGCTGGGCGTGACGCGTGACCAGGGTCTGCTCACCCTCACCCTGCAACGCCCGGCCGCGGGCAATGCGCTGTCCGCCGACCTGGTCGAAGGCCTGCTGGCGCACCTGGACGCCGCCAGCCGCGACGGCACCCACACGGTGCTGCTGCGCGGCGCCGGCCGGCACTTCTGCACGGGCTTTGACCTGTCCGACCTGGCCACCGCCAGCGACGGCGACCTGCTGCAGCGCTTCGTGCGCATCGAGACCCTGCTGGCCGCCCTGTGGCACGCGCCGATGCGCACGGCGGCGCTGGTGCACGGCCACGCCTGGGGCGCCGGCGCGGACCTGGTGGCCGCGTGCGAGCAGCGCGCGGTGACACCGGCGGCCACGTTCCGGTTTCCCGGCGCGCAGTTCGGCCTCGTCCTGGGATCACGTCGGCTGGCCGAGCGCGTGGGCGCCGAACGCGCCCGTCGCTGGATCGAGACCGGCGCCATCCTCGATGCACCCAGCGCCGTCGCACAACAGCTCGCCGATGTCGCGCTGCCCGACGCCGTCGCCGAACAGGCCTGGCTTGCCAAGCTGGCCGTCGCGCCCGCCATCGACGGCCTCACGGCGGCCGCCATCCGCCAGGCCACTCGTGCCGACACCCGCGATGCGGACCTCGCCGCGCTGGTGCGCTCGGCGGCGCGTCCCGGCCTGAAGCAACGCATCCAGGACTACGCCGCGCGCGTGGAGGCCGCCCGCCGACGCTAGACCCCGTTTTCCGCATGACGCATGACGATCACAACCACAACCGAGAGGAGACTGCATGCCGATGACGATGACAACGCCCCACCCCCACCCGCACGCCCCGGACGCCCAGGCGCACCGCGACCACGTCGCCAGCCTGATGAACCCGCGATCGGTCGCCGTCGTGGGTGCCTCCGAAGACCAGGGCAAGTTCGGCGGACGCCTGTTCCGCATGCTGCTGCGCCACCGGTTCGCCGGCACGATCTACCCGATCAACCCGGCGCGCGAAACCCTGTTCGGGCTGCGCACCTACCCGAGCCTGGAGGCCTTGCCCGAGGCCCCGGACATGGTGGCGATGGCCGTGCCGCGCGACAAGGTCCACGGCCAGGTGGCTGCCGCGGCCGCCCGCGGCGCGCGCGGGGGCATCATCATCACGGCCAAGTTCTCCGATGCCGGCCCCGAGGGCGCGGCGCTCGAGGCCGAGATCGTCGCGACGGCACGCGCCGGCAACATGCGCCTGATCGGCCCCAACTGCCTGGGCATCATCAGCGCGGCCAACCGGGTCATGCTGTGCTCGTCACCGGTGCTCGAACGCGAGGTGCTGCCGTCCAGCCCGATCGGCCTGGTGAGCCAGAGCGGTGCGCTCATGGCCACCCTGTTCGATCGCGCCTGGGACCAGGGCATCGGCTTCACCCACGGCATTTCGGTGGGCAACCAGGCCGACCTGGAGCTGTGCGATTTCGTCGACTACCTGATCGACGACCCGCGCACCAGGGTCATTTGTACCTACATCGAGGGGCTGAAGGATCCGCAGCGCTTCGTTGCCACGGCACGTCGCGCGCGCGCCGCCGGCAAGCCCTGGCTGGCCGTCAAGGCCGGGCGCACCGAGGCCGGCAGCCGGGCGGCGTTCTCGCACACGGCCAGCATTGCCGGCAGCCATGACGTGCTGGCCGCGATCTGCCGCGACGAGGGCGTGAGCCTGCTCGATGACACCGGCGCCATGATCCTGCTGGCCGCAGCCATGGCACGCAACCCGACGGGTGCCGCGCGGCGCGTGGGCATCTTCACCACCTCCGGTGGCGGTGGCGCCCTCGCCTCGGATGCGCTGTCCAGCCGCGGGCTCGAGCTGGCCACGTTCTCGCCCGCCACCCGCGAGAAGCTGGATCGGTGGTACACCCCAGGCCAGGCCAACAACCCCGTCGACGTCGGCGGGCGCAGCTTCGACACCACGGACGCGGTGGCCGGCGACACCGTCGCCGCCCTGGCCGCGGACAGCCAGACGGACGCCTTGCTGCTGCCCATCACCACGGCGCCGGACCTGGTGGCCCTGGCGCGCGAGATCCTGCGCGGCCTGGCGCCCGACGGCGCGGCCAGCACGCGGCCGGCCTTCATCGTGATGCAGCCAGGGCGCGCGGCCGATGGCGCGCGCGCCGTGCTGCGCGAGGCGGGCATGCCCTACACCGACAGCGTGGGCGAGGCCGTCGACGCCCTGTCCGCCTGGGCCGAGCGGGTCGATGCGCCCGCGCCCGGGCCCGCGCCGGCGCGCCCGGCCAGCCTGCCTGCCGCGCTCGCCCTGGGGGCGGGCGCGCATGACGAGGAGCGCAGCAAGGCCTGCATGGCGACCTATGGCCTGCCGGTCAACCCGACCGAGCTCGCGCGCAGCGAGGACGATGCCGTCAGTGCGGCCCGCCGGCTCGGCTACCCGGTCGTGCTCAAGGTCGCCTCCGCCGATGTCGTGCACAAGAGCGACGCCGGGGGGGTGGTGCTGGATGTGCAGGACGACGAGGCGGTGCGCGCAGCCTGGCGCCGCATCCACGCGCGCATCGCGCAGGCCGTGCCCGGCGCGCGCCTCGATGGCGTGTCCGTGCAGACGCAGGCCAGCGGCCGCCTGGAGCTCATCATCGGCGCGCGGCGCGACCCGCAGTTCGGCCCCGTCGTGGTGGTGGGCGCCGGCGGCGTGCTGGTGGAGTTGCTGCCGGCCCGCGTCATCCTGCGCGCGCCGACCACGGCAGCGCATGTCCGCCATCTTCTTCCTTCCCTGCCGTGGTGGCCGATCCTCGCGGGCTACCGCGGCGAGCCCCTGGCCGTGGAGGCCGTGATCGACGCCATCGTGCGGGCGAGCTGGCTTGCCGCCGACCTCGATGCGCGCGACGACTTCGAGTTCGACATCAACCCGCTGATCGTATCCACCCAGGCATGCCACGCCGTGGACGCCCGGATCCGCGTCGGCCACCACGAGGAGACACCCGCATGACGAGCCCCACCTACGAGCGCATCACCGTTGCCGACCAGGGCGATGGCATCGTCCTGATCACCCTGAACCGCCCCGAGCGCCGCAACGCGATCGACGCCCGCATGGCCGAGGAAATCCAGCAGGCGTTCGCCGCCTTCGAGGCCGACCCGACGGCCCGCGTGGCCATCCTGACCGGCGCCGGCGATGACGCGTTTTCTGGCGGCGCGGATGTGCTGGACATTCCGGAGCTGTGGCGCTGCGTGCCCACGGTCGGCATCGTCACCGAAAAGCCCATCATCACGGCGGTGGGGGGCTGGTGCGTCGGGGGCGCGCTGGTCATGGCGATGCTGGGCGACCTGGTCGTGGCCGCCGAGAATGCCCGCTTTTCCTACCCGGAAGCGCAGCTGGGCTTCACGGGCGGCATGATCGCCGAGCTCGCCGCGCGCATCCCGCACCACGCGGCCATGGAGCTGATGCTGGTCGGCCGACCGATGGATGCCCAGCGGGCGTACCAGCTCGGCTTCGTCAACGAGGTCGCGCCCCAGGGGCAGCAGGTGGAAGCGGCACTGGCCATGGCGCGCATCCTGGCGCGCTCCGCCCCGCTCGTGCTGCGCACGCTCAAGCGCTTCGTGAACGAGGAGGTCATGCACAGCGGGCCGTCCGTGCGCTCTGCCCGCGTGGCGCGCGACCTGGCCATCGTGCGGGAAAGCGCCGACACCCGCGAAGGCATGACGGCCTTTCGCGAGAAGCGCCAACCGCAGTACACCGGCCGCTGAGCCAGGAGTGCGCCATCATGCGATCCTTCGTTGTGGCGGCCGCGCTGCTCGCGGCCTTCTCCCCGGCCCAGGCGGCCTGGCCGGATCGTCCGGTCACGCTGGTCGTGCCGTATCCGGCGGGCGGCAACGCCGACACCATCGGCCGCTTCATCGCGGACAGGCTGCGCCAGGAGATCGGCGGCACGATCGTCGTCGAGAACAAGGGCGGCGCGGGGGCGACCATCGGCGCGCGCGCCGTGGCCTCGGCCCCGCCCGATGGGTACACGCTGCTGCTCGCGCCCACGGCCGTCATGGCGATCACGCACCACCTGCGCGATACGCCCTACAAGACGGCGGACTTCACGCCCGTGGCGTGCGTGTCGGGCAGCTATGGCATCGTGGCCGGCCGTGCGGACCTGCCGGCCAACACCCTGGCCGAGCTCGTCGCGCTGGCCAAGGCCAAGCCGGACACGCTGACCTTCGGCTCGGCGGGGCAGGCAACCGCCACGCACCTGGCAGGCGTGATGGTCAGCCGCGCGGCGGACATGTCGCTGATGCACGTGCCCTACAAGGGATCGGGCGAGGCCCTGAACGACCTGCTGGGCGGGCAGATCGACCTGATCTTCGATCCGGTCGCCCTCACGCAGGTGAAGGCGGGCCGGCTGAAGGCCTTTGCCTCCAGCAGCGCGCAGCGCAATCCGGAGCTGCCGGACGTCCCGACCCTGGCCGAACTGGGCTATGACGTGGACACCCGCAGCTGGTTCGGCCTGTTCGCGCCGGCGGGGACGCCGGCGGACATCGTGGACAAGGTGGCCCGGGGCGTGCAGAACGTGCTGGCGCAACCGGCCACGCGCGATGCGCTGCTCAAGTTCAGCCAGTACCCGCTGTACCTGGGCCCGGCCGAATTCGGCCGCCAGGTCGCCGAAGACGATGCGTTCTTCGCGACCCTGATCCGGCAGGCCGGCATCACCGTGCAGTAGCCCGCCCGGCTGTCCCGCCAGCGTCGCGGGGCAGCCGGCGGGCAGGTGGCACCCGCCCGCCATGCCTCACACGAAGCGATCCACCGTCGGATAGGTGCCCGGCACCAGCACGCTCGCATCCACGTCCTGGATGCGGCGCTTGCCGCATAGCGCCATGGTGACGTCCAGCTCCTTGCGGATCATCTCCAGCACGCGGGTGACGCCGGCTTCGCCGCGCGCGCCCAGGCCATACAGGAAGGCCCGGCCGATCATGGTGCCGCGCGCGCCCAGGGCCGTGGCCTTCAGCACGTCCTGGCCGGAGCGGATGCCGCCGTCCATCCAGACTTCGACCTGGTCGCCGACCGCATCGACGATGGCCGGCAGCGCATTGATGGACGACAGGGCGCCATCGAGCTGGCGCCCGCCGTGGTTGCTGACGACGATGGCGTCCACGCCGCAGGCGGCGGCCATGCGCGCGTCCTCGGCATCCAGCACGCCCTTCAGGATCAGCTTGCCGCCCCAGTAGCGCTTGATCCAGGCGATGGATTCCCAGTCGAGCTTGGGGTCGAACTGCTCGGCCGTCCAGGCGCCGAGCGAGCCCAGATCGGTCACGCCCTTGGCATGGCCCACGATGTTGCGAAAGGTGTGGCGCCGCGTGCCGAGCATGCCGGCGCACCAGGCGGGCTTGGTGGCCAGGTTCAGCAGGTTGCGCACGGTGAGCCGGGGCGGTGCGGTCATGGCGTTGCGCACGTCCTTGTGGCGCTGGCCCAGGATCTGCAGGTCCAGCGTCACCATCAGGGCAGAACACTGCGCGGCCCGGGCGCGGTCGATCAGGTTCTCGACGAAGCTGCGATCGCGCATGACGTACAGCTGGAACCAGAACGGCGCCTTGACGTGCTCGGCCACGTCCTCGATGGAACAAATGCTCATCGTGGACAGCGTGAAGGGAATGCCGAAGGCCTGCGCCGCGCGCGCGGCAAGGATCTCGCCATCGGCGTGCTGCATGCCGGTCAGGCCGGTGGGCGCGATGGCCACGGGCATGGCGACCGCTTCGCCCGCCATGGTGGTGCGCAGGCTGCGGTCGGTCATGTCCACGGCCACGCGCTGGCGCAGCTTGATCTTCTGCAGGTCGGCTTCGTTGGCGCGGTAGGTGGACTCGGTCCACGAACCGGAATCCGCGTAGTCGTAGAACATGCGCGGCACGCGGCGTCGGGCTTCGAGGCGCATGTCTTCGACGCAGCAGATGGCGCTGTCGGGGCGGGCGATCACGGGCTGTCTCCTGGATTCGGGGCGGCGGCCCGGCACGCGACGGGGCCGCGACGCGGGGCCGCCGCGAGCGACGCAAATGGTAGCAACAATCGGGTGGGCACGTGTGCCGCGCGAGGGCGCAACGGATGTCGGCACTGGCGGCGCCAGGCGCGCTGCCGGGGCGGCCCGGGCGCGGACCGCGTCCGCCCGGCCCGGCTGCGGCCTACAATGGACGCAGGGGCCGACATGAGCCCCGCACGACACCAGCGCCGGCCCACCGGCGCGCTCCGGAGACAGCATGACCCTGACCCCTGAGGCCGACGAATCGGCCATGCGCATCCAGCTGGCCGCCTGCTATCGCATCTTTGCGATGCTGGGCTGGACCGAGCTCATCTACAACCACATCACGCTGCGGGTACCGGGGCCGCAACGGCACTTCCTGATCAACCCGTTCGGGCTGCACTACAGCGAAGTGACGGCCGGCAACCTGGTCAAGATCGACCTGGAAGGCAACATCGTCGGGGAGGCGCGCCATCCGGTGAATCCGGCCGGCTTCGTGCTGCACTCGGCTATCCATCAGGCCCTGCCGGAGGCGCACTGCGTGATGCACGTGCACACGACCGCAGGCTGCGCCGTGGCCAGCAGCGCGGCCGGGCTGTCCATGGACAACTTCTATTCGGCGCAGCTGCACGATCGCGTGGCGTATCACGACTTCGAGGGCATCACGGTGCACGCGGACGAGGGCCCGCGCGTGGTGGCCGCCATCGGCGATCGGCCGGCCGTCGTGCTGCGCAACCACGGCCTGCTGTCCTGGGGCCCGACCCTGCCGCTGGCCTTCACCTGCCTGTGGACCCTGCAGCGCGCCTGCGAGATCCAGGTGGCGGGCGCGGCGCTCGGGCCGACCGTGCCGATTCCCGAGGCCGTGCAGCGCAAGGCCAGCGCCGATGCGCTGCAGTTCAACCCGGCCTATGGGGGCGGGCGCGACGTGTTCGATGCGCTGGTGCGCCAGGTGGATCGCATCGACCCGGGTTACCGGGCGCTTTGACTGCCCGCGGCGGGGCGGCAGGCGCGTCCCGGCCGCGGCCCCCTGGCGGCCCGGCCGACGCGGTCGGGCCTGCACCGCGCCGCGCGCGCCTGGGCTCAGGTGTCCTTGCGCTCCACCCACTTGGCGACGATCGGCGCCTGGTAGGCGGCGTAGGCCTGCAGCAGCGCGTCGCCGGAATCGGCCGTCATCAGCATGCCACGATGGGTCGCATTGACGAAGCCGTGCGTCACGGTGTTGTCCAGGAAGCTCGCGAGCGCGTCGTAATAGCCCGCCACGTTGAGCAGCCCGCAGGGCTTGGCATGCAGGCCCAGCTGGCTCCAGGTCCAGATCTCGAAGATTTCCTCGAGCGTGCCCACACCGCCCGGCAGCGCGACGAAGCCATCGGCGAGCTCGGCCATGCGGGCCTTGCGCTCGTGCATGGAGCGGGTGACGATGAGTTCGGTGAGTCCGTTGTGGGCGACTTCGCGATCGACCAGGGCCTGCGGGATCACGCCCACGACCTCGCCTCCGGCCGCCAGCGCCGCGTCGGCCACCGCGCCCATGACGCCGATGCTGGCGCCACCGTAGACCACGCGGATGCCGCGCCGGGCGAGCAACGTGCCGAAGCTGCGTGCCGCCTCGATGAAGACCGGGCTATTGCCGGGGTTCGAACCACAATAAATACACAGGCTACGGATGTCCATCGATCATGTCCTCTACGGACCGCAGGCAGCGTCGCCCACGGGACGAGTCATAGTAGCGCAGCTGGCAGCGCCTTCCCGGGCGCGCCCGTGCGACCCGCTAGAATGGCGGGTTGCCGCCGGCCCGTGCCGCCTGGCGCAGGGAGTCTTCTCATGAGCCATCGACATCGCCGCGCGCATCGACCCTGGTCGATGGCCCCGCTGCTGTTCGCGCTGGCGACCACGGCCTGGGCCGCGGACGACGCCAGCGCGCGCCTGCCCGCCGACATGGGCGAGCGCATGGCCGCCTGTGTGGCCTGTCATGGCGCCCAAGGCCGCGCAGGGGCCGATGGCTATTACCCGCGCATCGCCGGCAAGCCAGCGGACTACCTGTATCACCAGCTCCTGAACTTTCGCGACGGACGCCGCCAGTACGCGCCGATGACCTGGCTTCTGGAGAACCAGTCCGATGACTACCTGCGCGACATGGCCACGTACTTCGCAAACCAGCACCCGCCCTACCCCGCACCGGTTCGCACCGCCATTCCCGCCGCGACGCTGGCCCGCGGCGAGCAACTGGTGATGCAGGGCGCGGGCGCCGGCCAGCCGGCCTGTGCCGCCTGCCATGGCAGCGACCTGGCCGGGCTTGCGCCCGCGATTCCGGGCCTGCTGGGCCTGCCACGCGATTACCTGCTGGCCCAGCTGGGCGCCTGGCAGAACGACACGCGGCGCACGCCCGAGCCCGACTGCATGGCCCACATCGCCAAGGGCATCGCCCCGCAGGACGTGGCGGCCGTCGCCGCCTGGCTGTCGGTGCAGCCGGTGCCCGCCGACTACGCGGCCCGCCAGGCGCCCGACGCGCGCCTGCCCTACGCCTGTCATGGCGTGCCGCAGGCCGGGGAGGCGCAGCCATGAGCCATCCACGGCGCACCCCGTCATCGCGAACCGGCGGCCACGCCACACCGGCTGGGGGCAGGCCATGACCCGCCCTTCGTCTTCCGGTCCGGCCATTCGTCCCCACATTTCCCCGCCGCGGCGCCGCTGGCGGCGCTGGCTTGGCCTGTCCGTCGCAGGCCTGCTCGGCCTTGCCGCGCTGGCCGCCGCCGGTGCGTGGTGGCTGGGCACCCGCGACGATCCGATGGTCGCCGCCACCACCACGGATTTTGCCGACCCCGGGCTGATCACGCGTGGCGCGTACCTGGCCCAGCTGGGCAACTGCGTCACCTGCCACAGCACGACGGGCGGGCAGGCGTACGCGGGCGGCCGTGCCGTGCCCACGCCGTTCGGCACGCTGTATGGTCCGAACATCACGCCGCACGAGACCGAGGGCATCGGGCGCTGGAGCGCCGATGACTTCTGGCGCGCCCTGCACAATGGCAAGGCGCCGGACGGGCGGCTCCTGTATCCGGCCTTTCCGTATCCGGAGTACACGCAGGTCAGCCGCGCGGACGCCGATGCGCTGTACGCCTATCTGCGCAGCGTGCCCGCGGTGGCCGAGCCCAATCGCGCCAATGCGCTGCGCTTTCCGTATGACCAGCAGCTCGCCCTGGCGGGCTGGCGCGCGCTGTATTTCCGGCCGGCGACCTTCGTGCCGCAGGCGGGGCAGGATGCAATGTGGAATCGCGGCGCCTATCTGGTGAACGGCCTCACGCATTGCGCGGCCTGCCACACGCCGCGCAACGGCTGGGGCGCCTCGCGCGAGGGCGCCGCGCTGGCCGGCGGGGTCATCCCCAACCTGGACTGGTATGCTCCGCCCTTGACCGGCAACGCACCCGAAGGCCTGGGCACCTGGTCCGAGGCGGACATCGCGGCCCTGCTGCGCACGGGCGTGAGCCCGCGCGGCGCGGCGGCCGGGCCGATGGCCGAGGTCGTGTTCCAGAGCCTGCAGCACCTGGCGCCGGACGATGCGGCGGCAATGGCCCATTACCTGAAGTCGCTGCCGGCATCGGACGCCGTGGACCGCACCGCCGCCTCGGGCGCGGGTCGGGGCACGGGCGCCGGGGGCCTCATGACCCACGGTGCCAAGGTGTACGAAACCCATTGCATGGATTGCCATGGCGCCCAGGGCGAAGGTCGCGGGCTGGACTATCCGCCCCTGGCCGGCAACCTGTCCGTGCTGGCGCCGTCCACGGCCAACGCCATTCGCATCGTGCTCAACGGGGGCTTTGCGCCGGGCACCGCCGGCAATCCGCAACCCTTCGGCATGCCGCCCTTTCGCCAGACGCTCAGCGACAATGATGTCGCTGCCGTCGTGAGCTACATTCGCGGCAGTTGGGACAACGACGCGGCCCCCGTGTCGCCGCCCGACGTCCGCCGTTACCGCGCCATCGTGCGCTGACGCTTTTCTTCTTGCGCCTGTGATCGAACTCCAGCGAATCGAAAAAACCTTCCATGCCGCCGACGGGACGAGCTTCTCGGCGCTGCGCGGCATCGACCTCGACGTGCGTGCCGGCGAAATCTTCGGCATCATCGGGCGCTCCGGCGCGGGCAAGAGCACGCTCATCCGCACGCTCAACCTGCTCGAGCCGCCCACCGCCGGGCGCGTCATCTTCGATGGCCAGGACATCACCGACCTGAAGGGTGCCGCGCTGCGCGCGACCCGGCAGCGCATCGGCATGGTGTTCCAGCATTTCAACCTGCTCAACGCCCGCACGGTGTACGAGAACGTGCGCTTCCCGTTGCGCCTG
>JAAIGF010065681.1_pt1 | contig 20309 bp, 19 predicted proteins | sample 6487441 | NCBI WGS metagenome assembly JAAIGF01 (sample SAMN13974129, study PRJNA590717) | phyllosphere metagenome | biome: pepper field; feature: multiple bacterial spot infested pepper fields; material: pepper leaves; isolation source: leaves from pepper fields | host: Capsicum annuum ... | reverse complement strand
GGCGCGGAAGTCGTGCGAGAACAGCATCGCATCCGAATTGAGCACGCCGACGAAACCCAGGTTATGGAAATCGTGGCCCTTGGCCACCATCTGGGTGCCGATCAGGATGTCGACCTCGTTGGCATGCACCTGGGCGAACAAAGCCTCGGCGCTGCCCTTGCGGCGCGTGCTGTCGGCATCGATGCGGGCGATGCGTGCATTGGGGAAGCGGGCGGCCAGGTATTCCTCCAGGCGCTGCGTGCCGCGCCCCATCGGCTGAAGATCCTGGTTGCCGCAGTCCGGGCACGCGGGCGGTACCCGCTCCTGCGCGCCGCAGTGATGGCAGCGCAGCATGTGGCCGCTGCGGTGGCCACGGTGCAACACCATGAAGGCCGTACACCGCTTGCACTGGCTGACCCAGCCGCATGACTCGCAATGCAGAACGGGGGCATAGCCCCGGCGATTCAGGAAGACCAGCGACTGCTCGCCTTTTTCCAGTCTGGCTTCCACTGCAGACAGCAACTGCGGCGACAAGCCCTGTTCGAGCTTCAGACGGCGCGTGTCGACCAGCTTGATGGACGGCGGCTCTGCCGCACTGGCCCGCGCCGGCAGCGCCAGCTTGTGGAAACGCCCCTGCTGCGCGTGATGCCACGTCTCCAGCGACGGCGTGGCCGAGCCCAGCACCACCGGCACCTTGCGGTCGCGTCCACGCCAGATCGCCAGGTCGCGCGCGGAGTAACGCAGGCCGTCCTGCTGCTTGTAGGACGGATCGTGCTCCTCGTCGACCACGATCAGGCCCAGCGCGGGCAAGGGCACGAAGATCGACAGCCGCGTGCCGACGATCAGCCGCGCCTCGCCACGCATGGCGCGCAGCCAGGCTGCCAGTCGTTCGCCTTCGGCCAGGCCGCTGTGCAGCACGGCCACCGACCCGGGGCCGGCCGCCGCTTCCAGGCGGCGCGCCAGCACGCCTTGCAACTGCGGCGTCAGGTTGATCTCCGGCACCAGCAGCAGCACCTGCCTGCCCTCGCGCAGCACCTTCTCGGCCGCGTGCAGATACACCTCGGTCTTGCCGCTGCCCGTGACGCCGAACAGCAGCAGGGTATCGAAGCCCTCGGTGCCGATGATGCGCTCGACCGCGGCCTGCTGATCGGCGTTGAGCGACGGCGCAGGCTGACGCGGTACGTCGGCATCGGCCTTGCGCTTCTTCGCCACCCGCTTGTCCAGGCGGGCTACCGGCCCACCCGCCGCGAGCTTGCCTTCGTACGCGGTGGGCTTGCGCAAAGGGCCGGGCAAGGCGGGCAGAATCACTTCCCCCAGGGGACGCTGGTAGTAGTCGGCGGCGAATCGCGCCAAAGCCATCCAGTCCGCTGGTAAAGGCGGCAGGTCGTCCAGCACACCGTCGATCTCGCGCACCTGCGAGGCTTCGAAGGCAGGCGCCTGCGGCGTCGCTGCCACCACGCCGACCATGCGCCGACGCCCGAAGCGCACGATCACCCGCACGCCCACCTCGACCGGTACCGACGAGCGGTAGTCGAACAGGCCGGGCAGCGGCACGTCCAGCGCAACCGCCAGCCAGTACACCGCCGTGTCATTCTTGGCAGAGGATTCTTCAGCCGACATCAGGACGCTTCATTTCAAGCATTGGACTTAAAGTGAATCCTCGGAAAGGGGCGTAAGCGCAGGCAGGGGGTCGAGTTTTTCTGGTTTCCCACAAGTTCTGTGGATAACTTTGGGGACAATACCCGTAAAAAAGATTGACTTGGCGCGCCATCTGCCACATTAAGTGGCAGCCATACAGCCGAAACTAGCTGTTTTTCGTTTTAAATCAAACACTTAATCATCCGGACAGCACTCTTCCCGCTGGCGGGAGCGCTCCGGTGCGCTAGCCGCGCAATGTGTATAAGTGGATTCCTTGCCGACGGGATAAGTGGATGAACACGCTAAGTGCCTGCTCACCAACCTGCCCCGGCCAGCCCCGCACGCTCAAGCGTGGAAGCGGCGGCTGTAGGTATGCACGGTTTCGACCAGTTCGGTCACCGCTTCCGGCGGCGTGAACTGCGAAATACCGTGTCCAAGGTTGAACACGTGCCCTGCGCCCGGCCCGACCTGACCGAAGCTGTCGAGCACACGGCGCGCCTCTGCAGCAATGTTGCCAGGACCGCCGAACAACGCCATGGGATCGAAGTTGCCCTGCAAGGCGACCTTGTCGCCAGTGCGGCGGCGAGCTGCGCCCAGGTCCTGTGTCCAATCCACGCCCATCGCATCGCAACCCGAGGTCGCGATGGCTTCCAGCCACGGTCCGCCGCCCTTGGTGAAGACGATGACGGGCACGCGGCGACCTTCACGCTCGCGCACCAGCGCATCGACGACCTGACGGGTGTAGGCCAGCGAGAAGTCCTGGAACTTGCCATCGGCCAGCACACCGCCCCAGCTGTCGAAGATCATGACGGCCTGTGCGCCCGCTTCGATCTGGGCGTTCAGGTATTGCGCCACGGCGACCGCATTGATCGCCAGGATACGATGCAGCAGATCCGGGCGTTGATACAGCATGGTCTTGATCAGACGATAGTCCGAGGAGCCTGCGCCTTCCACCATGTAGCAGGCGAGCGTCCAGGGGCTGCCCGAGAAACCGATCAGCGGCACCCGGCCGTTCAACGCGCCGCGAATCTGCGACACCGCGTCGAACACGTACGACAGCGACGACATGTCCGGCACCGCCAGCGCGGCCACGTCGGCCTCCGTGCGGATGGGACGCGCGAAGCGCGGTCCTTCGCCTGCGGCAAAGTCCAGGCCCAGTCCCATGGCGTCGGGAACGGTCAGGATGTCGGAAAACAGAATGGCCGCGTCGAGCGCAAAACGCTCGAGCGGCTGCAGGGTGACTTCGGTGGCGTAGTCCGGGTTCTTGGCCAGGCCCAGGAAAGAGCCAGCCCGCGCCCGGGTCGCGTTGTATTCAGGCAGATAACGGCCCGCCTGACGCATCAACCAGATCGGCGTGTATTCGGTGTGCTCGCGCATCAGCGCGCGCAAAAAGACGTCGTTCTGGAGGGTCGTGGCAGACACGTAGCGGCCTCGGTTAAGCGCGGAACCCTAAATTGTACCGCGCTTGCCGTGACAGCCCGGTTTTCACGATCCGACACGCGACACAATTGTTACCTGACGAGCAACAATGCGCCGGCCATGGTCAGGTACGGCAGCAAGACCTTGGCGGCAGCGATGCCGATGTCCTGCCAGCTCTGCTGCTTGCCCACGGGATGAGCGGTGATGTACGGATCGAGATGAAGTTGCTTGGTCATGATGAACCCTTTTGAATGACGTCGTTCCGGCCTGTGGACAGGCATGGCGAACGACAGCCAATTGCGCGCGCAACGTGCTTGGCCCGACGCAAAGTGCCGGGACGAACGGTATGAACTGCCCGGCGCGCGGCTAGGCAGGACGCCCTGTTCGATCAGAGGCAGAGGACGCTAACGAAAGGGTTCGAGTGCACAGGCGCGCGAGGCAACATCTGCCTGGTCGGCAGCGGCGTGCGCACTGTGTTGGCCTGAGCGGCCGAAGACAGGGCGCCTGGCGCACCGTGCATCGAGCCCGCAGGCCGATGGTTGACGGTACATGGTCGCTCCTGGAAGGAGTCTGTTGGGACCAATCCAGTATACGTAGGCATTGCTGGAATGCCGCGACGCCACTGTTTATGATTACTGAACAATGGACAAATTGACCCCCATCCGCGCTTTCCTCGCCGTGGCCAACACGGGCAGCTTCACGGCTGCCTCCCGCAAGCTTGGCGTGTCGCGCTCGGCTGTCACGGGCCAGGTGCAGGAACTGGAACAGTACCTGGGCGTCAGACTGCTGACGCGCACCACGCGCCGGGTGTCGCTGACGCGCGAGGGCGAACGCTACGCCACCCGTGCCGCCGCCGTGCTCGATGCCCTCGCGGCGCTGGACGCCGAGATGCAGACGCGCAGCGGCCGGGTCGAAGGCCATCTGCACCTGGAAATGTCGGAGTCCGTGGCCAACGCCCGGGTGTTGCCCCGCCTGCCGGAATTCGTTCGCACCTATCCCGACATTTCGCTTCGCATCTCGCTCAATGAAGGCGTGGTCGATCCCACGGTGTCGGGGGCGGACGTCGGCCTGCGCGTGGGGCCATTGCGGGATTCATCGCTGCGGTTCCGGCTGCTGGGCCGCGGGAACTACATCATGGTGGCCAGTCCCGGCTACCTGGCGCAGGCCGGGTCGCCCCGTCATCCCGACGATCTGAAGCGGCACCGCCTGATCGAATTCTGGGACGCCGATGCCGGCCATGCCGCCGACTGGCATCTGGTCAAGGGCAAGCAGAGCGTGAACTTCACCGCCCGCGGCGACCTGACCGTGGACAACACGCGGGCCGGGCTGACCTGCGCACTGGCTGGCCTGGGCATCTACGAAGACCTGGACTTCCTGCTGGCGCAGCCCCTGGCCGAACAGCGCCTGGTGCAGGTGTTGCCGGACTGGCGGCGCCCCGGGCCGCCGATCGCTGCGCTGTACACGGCCCAGCGCCCCACCCCGCCGCACGTCAAAGCCTTCGTCGATTTCCTGGCATCGGTGTTCGTCAGCGAGCGCGCGGCACGCTGACGCTCAGACGGCCGTGTTGCGGTACGGCTCGGCAGCGATCTCGTGCTTGCGCATCAATTGCCAGAAGGCGCGCCGGTTCTTCTCGGCAGCGCGGGCCGCCTGCGAGATGTTGCCCTGGTGATGGCGCAACATGGTGCGCAGATAGCGCCGTTCGAATTCCGTGACCACACGCGCCTTCGCCGCCCGGAACGATTCACCGGTGGCGGCTCGGCCACGCGGCATGGGCGGCTCGTCCTGCGCAGCCGAGGCTTGCACCGCAGCCTCATCCTCGGCGGCATGCGAGGGCTCGGACATGGCCTCGAAAAGCACTGGCGGACGACCCGACACGCACTGACGAACCCGGATTTTCAGATCGTCGCTGGTCGCCGGATCGCGAATGAAATCGCGCATGCCCAACCCGAGCAGATCCTGCAGACCGGCGGCGCGCAGATCGCGCGTCAACCCCAATACCGGCGTACCCAGCACGCCCAACGCATTGGCAAGCGCCAGGCGGGTCCAGCCCAGGGTCAGCGGCGTCACGGGCAACAGGCAGACGTCGAAGCGACGCAGGGCCAGCGCGCCGTCGCGCAGGCTGGCAGCACTGGCACGCCCCAGCCCGCCATAGCAAGGCTCGGCCAGGTCGACGGGGTGCAGTGCAATACCGCCCAGGTCGTTGCCGTGCGCCTGCATGAAGCTGCGCATCCACATATCGTGCGCCGGGATCATCAATACCGCGCAGTCCAGTCGTTCTCTCATGGCAGCCCCTTTTTGTTATGGCCATTCGATGAAGGACGCCAGCGTATGACGCGGGTGGGATCCCGACTATTCGCGGTTCACACAACGTGGAGAGTACGTACAGGGGTCTACGTATGGGCTTGTACGTACGTACGGCGCCCATAACGAAAACAGCCTCCACGCTGCGCCTATTGGCTTGCGGCTGGACGACAAAAAGGCGACCCGGAGGTCGCCTTTTTCCGTTCCTGCCGGACAGGCCAGGAACGCACTGCATACGAACGTATCAGCGGCCGCGAAGCTTGCGGATTGCCGCGAGCTGAGCTGCAAGCATGGCCAGCTCGGCTTCGACGACGGCCACTTCGGCCTTGTCGGTCGCGTTGCGCAGGGCTTCTTCGGCACGCTTGCGCGCGTCCTCGGCCTTGGCCTCGTCGAGGTCCTTGCCGCGGATAGCCGTATCGGCCAGCACCGTCACGACGTTGGGCTGGATTTCGAGCAAGCCGCCGGCCACGAAGATCGACTCTTCCTGACCGTCCTCGGCACGCGTGATCTTCACGGTACCGGGGCGGATGCGCGAGATCAGCGGCGTGTGGCCGGGCAGAATGCCCAGTTCACCCGACTCGCCCGGCAGGGCCACGAACGTCGCCTCACCGGCGAAGATCGAGGCTTCCGCGCTGACCACGTCAACATGAATGGTTGCCATAGGATCCCTTTGTTCAGCGACCAGCGATTACTGGAGCTTCTTGGCCTTTTCGAAGGCTTCGTCGATGGTACCGACCATGTAGAAAGCCTGTTCCGGCAATGCGTCGCACTCGCCTTCGACGATTGCCTTGAAGCCGCGGATGGTGTCCTTCAGCGTCACGTACTTGCCCGGTGCGCCGGTGAACACTTCTGCGACGTGGAAGGGCTGCGACAGGAAGCGCTGGATCTTGCGAGCGCGCGACACGGCCTGCTTGTCTTCCGGCGACAGTTCGTCCATGCCCAGAATCGCGATGATGTCGCGCAGTTCCTTGTAGCGCTGCAGCGTCTGCTGCACGCCACGGGCCACGGCATAGTGCTCTTCGCCAACGATCTGCGGGTCGAGCTGGCGGCTGGTCGAGTCGAGCGGGTCGACGGCGGGGTAGATACCCAGCGCGGCGATGTCACGCGACAGCACGACGGTCGAGTCCAAGTGCAGGAAGGTCGTGGCAGGCGACGGGTCGGTCAAGTCGTCCGCAGGGACGTAGACGGCCTGGATCGAGGTGATCGAGCCAGCCTTGGTCGACGTGATGCGCTCTTGCAGCTTGCCCATTTCTTCGGCCAGCGTCGGCTGATAGCCCACGGCCGACGGCATACGGCCCAGCAGTGCCGACACTTCGGTACCGGCCAGCGTGTAGCGGTAGATGTTGTCGACGAAGAAGAGAATGTCGCGGCCTTCGTCGCGGAACTTCTCGGCCATCGTCAGGCCCGACAGTGCCACGCGCAGACGGTTGCCCGGGGGCTCGTTCATCTGGCCGAACACCATCGCCACTTTCGACTCGGGCAGGTTGTCCAGCTGGATGACGCCGGCTTCAGCCATTTCATGGTAGAAGTCGTTGCCTTCGCGGGTACGCTCGCCCACACCGGCGAACACCGACAGGCCCGAGTGCTGCTTGGCGATGTTGTTGATGAGTTCCAGCATGTTCACGGTCTTGCCCACGCCGGCGCCGCCGAACAGGCCGACCTTGCCGCCCTTTGCGAACGGGCACACCAGGTCGATCACCTTGATGCCGGTTTCGAGCAGTTCGACCGACGGCGACAGCTCGTCGAAGGCCGGGGCGTTCTGGTGAATGCCACGACGCTCTTCGGTCAGGATCGGACCGCGTTCGTCGATCGGACGACCCAGCACGTCCATGATGCGACCCAGCGTCGCGGTGCCGACCGGCACCGAGATCGGGGCGCCCGAGGCGGCCACGGCCATGCCGCGGCGCAGGCCGTCGGACGAGCCCATGGCGATGGTACGCACCACGCCGTCACCCAGCTGTTGCTGGACTTCGAACGTCAGACCCTTTTCGGCGAACGACGCGCTTTCGTCGGCCAGCGTGAGGGCTTCATAGACCTTGGGCATGCCGTCGCGGGGGAACTGGATGTCCACCACGGCGCCGATGCACTGAACAATGGTTCCGTTGCTCATATCGATTCCTCGAATACTGATTTCTTTTGGCAGGTGCGCGCGCGTTCAGACCGCAGCCGCGCCCCCCACGATTTCCGAGATTTCCTTGGTGATGGCGGCCTGGCGGGTCTTGTTGTAGACCAGCTTCAGTTCACCGATCACCTTCTTGGCGTTGTCCGACGCAGCCTTCATGGCCACCATCCGTGCGGACTGCTCGGATGCCATGTTCTCGGCAACCGCCTGGAACACGAGTGCTTCGACGTAGCGCAACAGCAGCTCATCGATGACGGTCGCCATGTCCGGCTCGTAGATGTATTCCCACGAGTAGGCTTGCTTCTCGTCAGCGCTCTGCGAGAAGCGGTCGGCCGTCAACGGCAGCAGTTGTTCGAACACCGGCTCCTGCTTCATCGTATTGATGAAGCGGTTGTACGCGATGTACACGGCATCGATGCGGCCTTCGGCAAACGCATCGAGCTGCACCTTCACGGCGCCGATCAGTCGCTCCAGGTTGGGCGTATCGCCCAGCTGCACGACTTCCGACACCACGTTGCTGTCGATCCGCGTCAGAAAGCTCAGGCCCTTGTTGCCGATGGCGGTGGTTTGCACCTTCACGCCCTGGGCATCGTAGTCCTTGAGCCGGTTGAGCAGGCTGCGCAGCACGTTGGTGTTCAAGGCGCCGCACAGGCCCTTGTCCGTCGTGACGGCGATGATGCCGACCGCCTTGGCGGAACTGTGCTCGACCAGGAACGGATGTTCGTAGTCGGGCGCCGCTTCGGACAGGTGGGCAACGATATTGCGTACCTTGTCGGCGTAAGGACGGGCTGCACGCATGCGATCCTGCGCCTTGCGCATTTTCGATGCGGCGACCATTTCCATCGCCTTGGTGATCTTGCTCGTGTTTTGCACGCTCTTGATCTTGGTACGGATTTCCTTGATTCCGGGCATTTCTCTTCCCTTGTCAGTGGCGCGAGGGATGCAGGGACTGCATCGCGAGCGGGCCGACCATGCGGCCCTGCATCAAGTGCCCCTGCCTCAGAACGCTCCGTTCTTCTTGAAATCCTTGACTGCGTCGTGCAGCGCGGCCTCGTCGTCCTTGGACAGTTCTTTCTTGTCCTCGACACGGCCCACCAGATCGGCGTACTTGGATTTCAGGTAGTCCTTCAGTGCCTTCTCGAACGGCAGCACCTTGGCGACGTCGACGTCGTCGAGGTAGCCGTTGTTGACGGCGAACAGCGAGACGGCCAGTTCCCAGACCTGCAGCGGCTGGTACTGGGGCTGCTTGAGCAGCTCCACCACGCGCTTGCCGCGCTCGAGCTGGCGACGGGTCGATTCATCGAGGTCGGAAGCGAACTGCGCGAACGCAGCCAGTTCACGATACTGGGCCAGGTCGGTACGGATACCGCCGGACAGCTTCTTGACGACCTTGGTCTGAGCGGCACCGCCCACGCGCGACACCGAGATACCGGCGTTGATGGCGGGACGCACGCCTGCGTTGAACAGGTCGGTTTCCAGGAAGATCTGGCCGTCGGTGATCGAGATCACGTTGGTCGGAACGAAGGCCGAGACGTCGCCGGCTTGCGTTTCGATGATCGGCAGTGCGGTCAGCGAGCCCGTCTTGCCGGTGACTTCACCCTTGGTGAAGGCTTCGACGTAGTCGGCGTTGACGCGAGCCGAACGCTCCAGCAGACGCGAGTGGAGATAGAACACGTCGCCGGGGTAGGCTTCACGGCCGGGCGGACGACGCAGCAGCAGCGAGATCTGGCGATAGGCCCAGGCTTGCTTGGTCAGATCGTCATAGATGATCAGGGCGTCTTCGCCGCGGTCGCGGAAGTATTCGCCCATCGTGCAGCCGGCGTAGGCCGACAGGTACTGCATGGCAGCCGAGTCGGAAGCCGTGGCGGCGACGACGATGGTGTATTCCAGCGCGCCGTTTTCTTCGAGCTTGCGCACCACGTTGTTGACGGTCGCAGCCTTCTGGCCGATAGCGACGTACACGCAGGTGATGCCCTTGCCCTTCTGGCTGATGATCGTGTCGATCGCCACCGCGGTCTTGCCGGTCTGGCGGTCGCCAATGATCAGTTCGCGCTGGCCGCGGCCGATCGGCACCATGGCGTCGATCGACTTCAGGCCGGTCTGCACCGGCTGCGACACGGACTCACGTGCGATCACGCCCGGTGCGACCTTTTCGATCACGTCGGTCATCTTGGCGTTGATCGGGCCCTTGCCGTCGATCGGTTCGCCCAAGGCGTTGACCACACGGCCCTTCAGTTCGGGACCCACCGGCACTTCCAGAATGCGGTTGGTGGTCTTGACCACGTCGCCTTCGGAAATGTGGGTGTAGTCACCCAGGATCACGGCACCGACCGAGTCACGCTCGAGGTTCAGTGCCAGACCGAAGGTGTTGTTGGGGAATTCGAGCATTTCGCCCTGCATCACGTCGGACAGACCGTGGATGCGGGTAATACCGTCGGTCACGGACACCACCGTGCCCTGGGTACGCACGTCAGCCGAGGTGCCCAGCGCCTGAATACGGCTCTTGAGCAGCTCGCTGATCTCGGACGGGTTGAGTTGCATGGTTGACTCCTGGAATCCTGATTCGCTGTGGCGGCAATCGATGTATTAGGCGACGAGCGCGTCGCGCAGCTCGCTGAGCTGGGCGCGCACGGAGGTGTCGAGGATCTGGTCGCCGACCAGAACTCGAACGCCGCCGATCAGCGAGGCGTCCACGTGCACGGTGGGCTTGATCTTCACGCCGAATTTTTTCTCGAGCCCGGCAGCCAGATCGGCCACTTGAGCATCGGTCAATGGGAAAGCACTGGTGATTTCAGCCTCGGCGCTGCCTTCGGCCTGGTTCTTCAGCGCATGGAATTGCACCGCGATCTCAGGCAGCAACAACAGACGGCCGTTGTCGACCAGCAGTTCGATGAAATTGCGGCCGGCGGGCGTCAGCGGAGACTTCAACACGGCCGTGAACAGCGCAACGCGCTGCGCGCTGTCGAGGTGGGGGTCGGTGATGACGGCCTGCACATCGGGATGTGCAGCGGCTTGTGCCAGTTCCGACACGAGCTCGGCCCAACCGGCGAGCCCTGCGCTGTCGGCGCGGGCGACGGCGAACAGCGCTTCGGCGTACGGCCGGGCGATGGTGGACAGTTCAGCCATGTTGGCTCTCGATGCCTGATACGGGTTTTACGGACACGGCGCGCGCCCCGAAGGGCGCGGCGCCATGCTTGATCGCGCGGCTTAGAGCTGCGCCTTCAGTTGGCCAAGCAGATCTGCATGCGCGCTTGCATTGACTTCGCGCTTGAGGATCTGTTCGGCGCCCTTGACAGCCAGATCGGCCACGGCGTCGCGCAACTGGTCGCGCGCACGCTGGACTTCCAGCTGGGCGTCCTGCTTGGCCTGGGCCAGGATGCGGGCACGCTCGGCTTCGGCTTCTTGACGGGCCTTTTCGACCAAGGCGGTGGCCTGCTTCTCGGCATCGGCCAGGCGCGACTGGTTGTCGGACTTGGCGGAAGCTTCGATCAGACTGACACGTGCCTGGGCCTGAGCCAGCTCGGCCTTGCCGCGATCTGCTGCGGCGAGACCGTCCGCGATCTTCGTCCGACGTTCTTCGATGGCCTTCATCAGCGGTGGCCACACGAATTTCATCGTGAAGGCAGCGAGGATGAAGAACACGAGCGTCTGGAAGATGAGGGTCGCGTTCAGATTCACGGTTAATTTCCTTCTTCGGTATTGAACATCATCCGCGTGGGCAGGCTAGCCCTTCAGGACAGCCTGCCTCGACGGCAGCATGTCGAAGGAGGCAATCAGCCGACGAACGGGTTGGCGAAGGCGAACAGCATGGCGATACCAACACCGATCAGGAAGGCGGCGTCGATCAGGCCAGCCAGCAGGAACAGCTTGGTTTGCAGCGGGTTCATCAGCTCGGGTTGACGGGCCGACGCTTCGATGTACTTGCCACCGACGATTGCGATGCCGAAGCAGGCGCCGATGGCACCCAGACCGATGATCAGACCGCAAGCGAGGGCGACGAAAGCGACGTTGGTCATGACAACTCCTTGAATGATTCAGAGAACAAGAGCTTGTGGAAGGGAGGAAAAACCGTGACTACCAAACATTGAGCGCGGCATGCCTTAGCAGCCCGCTCCCCGAGGGGAGCGACCTGCCGCGCAACCGTCCAGGTCAGTGACCTTCATGCGCCTGGCCGATGTACACCAGGGTCAGCATCATGAAGATGAAGGCCTGGAGCACGATGACCAGAATGTGGAAGATTGCCCACAGGGAACCTGCGATCAGGTGGCCGATGCCGAATGCGAATCCGGCTGCGTTGGCCCCTGCCCAGGCACCGCCCAGCAGTGCGATCAGCATGAAGATCAGTTCGCCGGCAAACATGTTGCCGAACAGCCGCATACCCAGCGACACGGTTTTCGCTGCGTACTCGACGAGGTTGAGCAGGAAATTGGCCGGTGCGAGAAGCACGGCGCCAATTCCATGCGCATGGAAGGGGGCGGTGAACAGGCCTTTGACGAAGCCGCCCGGGGTATGGATCTTCATGCCGTAGTACAGCATCAGCAGCAGCACGCCGAACGACATGCCGAGGGCGCCGTTGAGGTCGGCCGTCGGAACGATCTTGTGATACTCGATGACTTCACCCAGGCCGACCGCGCCGATGACCCAGGCGGGCAGATCGACCGGCAGCAGGTCGAGCGTGTTCATGAAGATGATCCACACGAACACCGTCAGGCCCAGCGGGGCGACGAAGCGGCGCGAGATCTCGTTGGGAACGATGCTCTTGGATTGCTCGTCGACCATTTCGACGATCATTTCGACGAAGGCCTGGAAGCGACCCGGCACGCCCGCCGACGCACGTCGGGCAGCCAACCACAACAGGAAGCACGCGAGCGTGCCCATGGTGATCGACCAGAACAGCGTGTCGTAGTTGATGATCGAAAAATCAGCGATCACCTTTTGGGGCTTGCCACTACTGTTGAAGTGTCCCAGGTGGTGGACGATGTACTCTTGGGCTGTCGGTGCGTGCGCGGTGGAAGCCATCGGAAGAAGCGACCCTTTCCTAAAATTGTCCAGCTAGATTCTCGGTGCGCTCAGGCCTGTGGGCCCTTGCGCTGGAGACCGGCCAAGGCCAGCCCCACCCAGTAACTCTTGAGTGCCGCGATCAAGCCCGCCAGCAATGCCGGCCAGACGATCCACGAACCACCCAACTTCACCATCGCGGCCAGCAAGGCCACGACGGCACCCATCTTCAAAAACTCGCCCAGCAACACGGTCATGGAACCGGCATTGCCCGAACGCATCGAATTCACCAGCAGCCGGAACGCCAGCACCGTGTTCGGCACGGTGTAGGCACCTGCCCCCACCATCGCCGACAGGCCGGCATTGACGCCACCGATCGCGAACGCGATCAAGGTCACGACGATGCTCACCGCCCACTGCACGCCTACCGACCACAGCACCGACACCTGGGATTCGCGCAGGATCTGCGCCAATACTGCAGGGTCGACCGGCTCGATGGGCGGCAGGTCTTCTTCGTCTTCGTCGAACTCGTTACGGTACGCAGCAGCTGCTTTGGGAACTTGCGAACCGCCGTGCGGGTCGGACGATGATCCGGGACGCGATGCGGTCAAGGCGAAGTCCTTCGAAAACGGGGCTGGATGCGTGGGCCGTAGGTCGTGCGTATCCGGATTGAACGTGCGGTTGGCAGGGCGAACAGTACGTATCGGTTTGGACCGAGCGAATCGACGTCGGTGACGCAAGGCCTAAACCGCTGGCTCGCGCCGGGGATGGACCAGACGTGACTTCCACAGATTTGACTTGAACAAACTGGACTTGCGCGTACGTAACGTATCCGGACCAAGGTCCTGCAGCGCGCTGGCAACCGGAATTCGGCAAGCCAGCTTCTGCGGGACCTGTCGTCATGCCGGGCATCGGTTCACCTGCCGGCTGCCGACGCATCTGCGTCGAACAAGCACCGATCAGGGTGATACTTTCGATGACCTGACATGATCCGGGCGCGATCCTGGCATGCCTTTGCCGTCGCGACAAGCCTTTTGGTCAAACGCCGGACAAATATGTGGCGTCGATGCCATGCACAATGCGCAGGGGTCGACAATCATCATTTGTACTCTTGACGTTGGCCGGGCAATTGCCGCTTGGAAAAGCCGCGCATGGACACGTCATCCACTCGCGATTCCGGATCCGTCAAACTCAATAAGTATATCGTCTTTGGGAACTGTAAGGCAAACGAAAGGCTGGTAAAAACGCTTTGGAATCAAGCGGCTGCCGCATTTCGCGGAGAAGGAGCGGCAAGCTAGAGCAGCTTTTCCGCTCTCTCCGGATGCCGGGTCAGGCGTCGATGACCGAGCCCAGTCCCTGCTTTTCCAGCAGGGCGGACAAATGGTCCCACCCGTGGAAGGTGATCATGATCTGCCCGCGATCCTTCGGACCGAGCTTGAGCCGCACTTCCGTCCCGAGCTGATCGGAGAGCGCCTCTTCGAGGCGCGCCACGTCGCGCGACGGTGCCTTGTCGCGGCGCACCGGGGCGTCACGGGCTTCCAGCATCTTGGCCACCAGACGTTCGGCCTCGCGCACCGACAGGCGCCGGGCAACGATCTGGTTGGCGAGCTGGATCTGCACGGCGGCTTCGACCGCGAGCAGCGCACGGGCATGCCCCATGTCCAGGTCGCCTGCCAGCAGCATGGTCTGCACCGGCGCCGCGAGATTGAGCAGGCGCAGCAGGTTGCTGGTGGCCGAGCGCGAGCGACCGATCGCCTGCGCGGCCATTTCGTGGGTCAGGCCGAACTCGTGGATGAGGCGCTGGACGCCCTGCGCTTCTTCCAGGGCGTTGAGGTCTTCGCGCTGGATGTTTTCGATCAGGGCCATGATGGCGGCGCGATCGTCCGGCACTTCCCGGATCAGGACCGGCACGTCTTCCAGACCAGCCAGCTGCGCTGCACGAAAACGCCGTTCGCCCGCGATGATCTCGTAGCGCGACGGGCCGATGGGCCGCACCAGGATGGGCTGCATCACACCCTGGTTGCGAATCGACTCGGCCAGCTCGGCCAGCGCGCCCTCGTCCATGCGGGTGCGGGGCTGGTACTTGCCGGCCTGCATCTGCGCGATCGGCAATACGGACGGACTGGTCTGTGCATCGGCGGCAGCGGCACCCATCAATGCGCCCGGCTTGTCTTCGCCCAGCAATGCATCGAGGCCGCGCCCCAAGCCCTTCGTTCTCTTGACCATCTCGGTGACCTGTTTGTAGAAACCATATGGAACGGCAGCGCATCGCACTGCCGCAGGCGGGCTGTCAGTCCGCGTATTGCTCCGGCGCGCGCCGGTACCAGCAGGCATATCGGTCGACAAAACCGAACTGGATGCAAAGCGCCCGCGCCGGATGATTGTTCGGATCGAGCTGCATGGTGGCCTGGACCGCGCCATGGGACTGCGCGGCACGCATGCCCGCGGCCAGCAGACTGCGACCGATGCCCAGGCCCCGCGTGTTGGGGTCGACCACCAGATCGCAGACGGCGGCGAACGCGTCGTCGAGCACCACCAGCACGCCGCCCACGCACCGTCGCCGGTGCATGGCCAGAAGCGGCATCGCCTCCATCGGCAACGACGACAAGCGTTCCACCGTCGCTTCGATGGACTGCAGTGTCGACCCCAGACGCTTGCCGCTTTCGCGCGCGAACACCTCGCGGTCGACCAATTCGAATTGCAGGCCGGTATCGAGCAGGTCGGGCGACTGGCTGATGTCCGCCGTCATGACCCGCCCTTCCCCCACCGCCTCGTAGCCTGCGTCGGCCAGCACGCCGTCGAGTCCTGGCGGACTCATCGGCGTGACGCGCACCAGCGTCGTCATGCCATGACGTGCATAGTGGCGATCGCAGTAGGCCAGCCGTTCGGGCAGATGCTGGAGATCGGCCGCCGAGGGAATCACGCAGTGGCTTTCGGGCCGGCTGTCGCCGCCCCACCTCAGCAGCCAACCTTCGTACAGCATCTGTTCGCGCGGCGTGCTGGCGTTCAGCCGGCTTTCTTCGATCCGGCGCAATGCGGCATCGCCCCCCTGCAACAAGGCGGGATCGATGCGCGCCGGGTCGAAGATCGTACGCATGGGCATTTCAGTTCTTCATGGCGCAGTGCGCCGTACGCATCGCATGGGAAAGGGTCGGTACCCAATCGATGCTGCGGCTCCAGCGTGGCCGGTCCGCCAGCAAGGCCCCGTGCGGAGCGCGTATCGGCGCATGCTGGCAGGCGCTCATCTCAGGGCAAGGCACGCACGCGCGCGATCATTTCTTCGCCGAACGCCAGGTAGGCCTGCGCGCCCTTGGACGATTTGTCGAAGGACACGCCGGGCATGCCGTAGCTGGGCGCTTCGGCCAGACGGACATTGCGCGGAATGACGGTGGTGAACACCTTGTCGCCGAAGTGGTTTTCGAGCTGTGCCGACACCTGCTGCTGCAAGGTCACGCGCGGATCGAACATGACCCGCAGCAGGCCGATGATGGCCAGGTCGGGATTGATGTTCGCATGCACGCGCTTGATGGTGTTGACCAGGTCAGACAGGCCTTCCAGCGCGAAGTACTCGCACTGCATCGGGATGATGACGCCGTGGGCGGCGGTCAGGCCGTTGAGTGTCAGCAAGGACAGCGTGGGCGGGCAGTCGATCAGGACGAAGTCGTAATCGTTGGCCACCACGTCCAGAGCCTGCTTGAGCTGCTTCTCGCGAGAGTCGAGTTCGACCAGATCCAGTTCGGCACCGGCCAGTTCACGGTTGGCGGGCAACACGTGGTAGCCGCCGGATTCCGACACCACCCGCGCAGCAGCGATGTCGGCCTCGCCGATCAGCACCTGATATAGCGTGTGCTGCAGGCCGCGCTTGTCGATGCCGCTTCCCATGGTGGCATTGCCCTGCGGGTCGAGGTCGACCAACAACACGCGCTGTTTGTGCGCCGCCAGGGCAGCAGCCAGGTTGACCGCCGTCGTGGTCTTGCCCACCCCACCCTTCTGGTTGGCGATGCAGAACACGCGGGCGCCGCGCTTGCTGGAAACGGAAGAAGAAGATTGTTTTCTGGTCGCGGCCATGGAGTATCAAAAATCACCCGTTATTACCCGGGTTTTATTATCGCGTTCGTGAAATGAACGGCGAACGTTTCACGTGAAACGTCAGGAAGGTGTTTGCGGCGTCTTGACCAACTTGGCCGGATCATACCCGTGCGTAGGCAGCGCTTTCATGATTGCTGCTTCGTCTTCCGGGGTCAACGTCGGCTTGCGCGACAGAACCCACAGGTACTCTCGCGACGGATCGCCCACGACGGCATACCGGTAATCGTCGGGAAGCTCGATGATCCAGTAGTTGCCCCAAACGAAGGGCAACCAGGACAGCCACTCTGGCGCAAAGCGGACCTTGAGCCGCGCCGGTGCGTCGCCTGGGCGAGCCATGCCTACTGCCGCATCTTCCTCGCCATCGTCCTTGCGGCAACGATTGATCACTTCGATATGCTCTGCATCGACCTGCCGATACGTGGCGGTCGTGTTGCCGACGCATTGCTTCTGAAAGCGGTTCGGGTAGTTGGCGATTTCATACCAGGTACCCATGTAGCGACCGACGTCCAGACTGGGAACCGTCTGCAGTGGCGGTTCGTCGGCCACGGCATTCGCCAGCCCGGCCAGTCCAAGCAGGCCTACCGCGGCCACGCGTCGAACACCGTTCATGCTTCGTCTCCGGGACGTCGTAGCCAGACCAGACAACGCTGTGCATCCAGTCGTGGCACGGTAATGGGGGTGATGCCTTCAACCTGCCAGGCGTCGTCGGGCAAGGCGGTGATCTCGGCGTCGGGGGCCTGCCCTTTCATGGCCGCCATGCGGCCGGAAGGTTTCACGTGAAACCCTGCCAACGAGGTGAAATCAGCCAATGAAGCGAAGGCGCGCGAAGTAACGATGTCAGCGTCGTGCGCCGGCAGCGTCTCCACCCGCGCATGAGAAGCCTTGAGATTGTCGAGTTGCAGGGTGCCCGCTACCTGCCTGACGAAAGCGGTCTTTTTTTCAACAGCATCGACACACAGCACATGCCAGCGCGGCTGCACGATGGCCAACACCACGCCTGGCAAGCCGCCGCCCGACCCTACATCCATGATGCGAGCATCCGATCCCTGCAGGTGGCGCGCAAACTCCGGCACGATCGCCAAGCTGTCGACGATGTGGTGGATCAGCATCTGCGCCGGGTCGCGGATCGCCGTCAGGTTATAGGTCGCGTTCCAGCGGGCCATCAAAGCCAGATAGCCGATCAGCAACTCGATCTGCTTGGCCGACAGCCCCAGCCCGAGTGTTGCCGCGTCCTGTTCCAGTTGGGCGCTCAGCGCCGCCTGGTCGGGGGCAGCCGACCGTCGAGGCGAGCCGCTCATTCGTGTACCGCCGGCGCAGCGCGGCGACCGTACTGCAGACGCTTCAGGTGGATCAGCAGCAACGAGATCGCAGCCGGCGTCACACCGGAGATGCGGCCAGCTTGGCCCACCGTAGCCGGGCGATGAGTCTTGAGCTTCTGGCGGACTTCGAAAGACAGGCTGCGAACACCGTCGTAATCGATATCGTCAGGGATACGCTGGTTCTCGTGATTGGCCTGCTTCTCGACCTCGTCCTGCTGACGGGCGATGTAGCCGGCGTACTTCACCTGGATCTCGACCTGCTCGGCCACCACCGGGTCGGCTTCGCCAGGCCCCGCCAACAAGGCACCCTCCAGGCCTGGGGCATCCATCAACGCGCGGTACGACACTTCCGGGCGCTTGAGCAGATCCGCCAGGCTGTATTCACGCTCGATGGCCTTGCCCAACAACGCGGTTGCCGTGTCAGCGGGCATCAGGCGCGGGTTCACCCATGTGGAACGCAGTCGCTGCACTTCCCGCTCGACGGCGTCGCGCTTGCGATTGAATGCGTCCCAGCGGACATCGTCGACCAAGCCCAGGTTGCGGCCGATCTCGGTCAGGCGCATGTCGGCATTGTCTTCGCGCAGGCTCAGGCGGTACTCGGCACGCGAGGTGAACATGCGATAGGGCTCGGTCACACCACGCGTGATCAGGTCATCGACCAGCACGCCCAGATAGGCTTCGTCACGCCGCGGAATCCAGGCTTCCTTGCCTGCCGCGAAACGCGAAGCGTTGATGCCGGCCAGCAGGCCCTGCGCCGCAGCCTCCTCGTAGCCAGTCGTCCCGTTGATCTGCCCCGCCAGGAACAGACCCTCGATATGACGCGATGCCAGCGAAGCCTTCAGCCCGCGCGGATCGAAGTAGTCGTACTCGATCGCATAGCCGGGACGGAGGATGAACGCCTGTTCCAAGCCGGGCAAGGAATGGATCAGGTCGAGCTGAACATCGAATGGCAGGCTCGTCGAGACACCGTTCGGATAAAACTCGTTCGTGGTCAGACCTTCCGGCTCCAGGAAAATCTGATGCGAAGACTTGTCGGCGAAGCGATGGATCTTGTCTTCGATCGACGGGCAGTAACGCGGCCCTACCCCTTCGATGACACCGGTGTACATCGGCGAGCGATCCAGCCCTGCACGGATGATGTCGTGGGTGGCGGCATTGGTGTGCGTCACCCAGCACGGCACCTGACGCGGATGCATCGCGGCATTGCCCAGGTAGGAAAACACCGGCACCGGGTCAAGATCGCCGGGCTGCTCTTCCAGCTTGGAAAAATCGATGCTGCGACCGTCGATGCGTGGCGGCGTGCCTGTCTTCAGGCGACCTTGCGGCAATTTCATTTCCTGCAGACGGCGTCCCAGCGATTGGGCGGGCGGATCACCCGCACGGCCAGCCGGATAGTTCGACAGGCCCACGTGGATCAGACCATTGAGGAAGGTACCCGCCGTCAGCACGACCGACCGTGCCCGGAACTGCAGACCGATCTGCGTCACGGCACCGACGACCCGATCCCCTTCCAGCATCAGATCGTCGACCGCCTGCTGGAACAGCCACAGATTGGGTTGGTTTTCCAGTCGCGACCGGATGGCCTGCTTGTAAAGCAGCCGATCGGCCTGCGCGCGGGTGGCGCGCACCGCCGGTCCCTTCGATCCGTTCAGGATCCGGAACTGAATGCCCGACTCGTCAGTGGCGACACCCATGGCACCGCCCAGCGCATCGACTTCCTTCACCAGGTGCCCCTTGCCTATCCCACCGATGGAAGGATTGCAGGACATCTGGCCAAGGGTTTCGATATTGTGCGTGAGCAGCAGCGTCTTACTGCCCGCGCGGGCAGCGGCAAGCGCCGCTTCAGTGCCGGCATGGCCGCCACCGACGACGATGACGTCGAATTCGCTGGGGTACAACATGAGGATATCCAGAGGGGAGCCACCACCGGGGCGGCAGGCGCCGCGCGGCATCGAGGTGGTCGGAACACACAATTATAGGAGCGTGTGTCTCGGCGCGCGAGCCATGTGGGACGTTTCGTGGCCGAACGGCCAGCGTCCGTTGTCATGTTTCACGTGAAACCGGGTCGGTTCATTCGGTTCAGACATCCCACCGACGTGAAACGTTCCACGTGAAACATGGAGTAGAGCGGTTGGACTTATTGGGCCGCCGCAGCCGGCGCGCTCGGAAAAATCACGCGGTCGATCAGGTACACCACGCCGTTGTCGGCTTCCACGTCAGCCTGCACCACGCGGGCGCCGCCCAGGCTCAAACCCTCGGGCGTGCGGGCCATGGCGACTGTCTGGCCTTGTGCGGTTTCAATTGGGCCCGTTTGCAGATCGCCTTCCCGCAATTTGCCAGGAACGATATGGAACTTGAGCACCTCGGTGAGCAGCCGCTGGTCCGACAACAACTGTTCCACCGTCTGGGGCGGCAGCTGCGCCCACGCCGCATCCGTGGGAACG
>JAAIGF010005520.1_pt1 | contig 20318 bp, 15 predicted proteins | sample 6487441 | NCBI WGS metagenome assembly JAAIGF01 (sample SAMN13974129, study PRJNA590717) | phyllosphere metagenome | biome: pepper field; feature: multiple bacterial spot infested pepper fields; material: pepper leaves; isolation source: leaves from pepper fields | host: Capsicum annuum ... | reverse complement strand
TGAAGCGCTGGTCAGAGGGTGGCCGTTGGGGCCACCGGCACAATGGCTTGATCTTCTGCGAACCCTTCCGACAAAAACCCTGGACCGCATGACTCTGCAGGTGTGAAAACGTGGGGATACCTCAGGGTCAGATCCCTTTCCACCGGAAAGGGCTCTGACCCCACCCGATGACATCCGCAGCACAGGCCTACGGCCGCCAGTTGGCATTGTTCTCCCAGAACTGCACGGCGCGCTGGTAGGCCTCCCGGTCCAGCGGCACGCCGGAACCGCCCTCCTCCACGCCCAGTGCGTTGCGCATCATCGTGATCGGCGCCATCGGCACTTCTTCCGGCTCGGCGGTGTAGATGCAGCCGACGATGCCCCAGTCCGCGTCGATCGGCGAGCCTTCCTTGGCCAGCTGCTCGGCGCTGTACAGGATCACCACAAGGTAGTTCGCGCGCGGCGATTCCACGCCCTCGAACCAGCGCACCAACACCGGCAGCTCCTCGCGGTTGCGCGCTTCGTAGCCGCTGCGCAGCAGGTGGCGGTTGGCCTCGGTGACCGGCACGGTCAGGCAGCGCGTGCTGGTCCAGTTCTCGTAGACGAACAGCTTGCAGAACGGCGCGTAGCCGTCGAGCACCTTCAACGGCGCATGCGCATTGAGGTGCGCCTGGAACTGTTCGGCGCTGATGTCCTGGATGGTGTTGGCGCGCGGCACGCGCGGGAACAGGCGGGGACGGGCGAATTCAGTGAGGACGATGGACATGGCGTGCCGTGGTTGGAATGTCTGGCACACAGGGTAACCGCTGCGCCCGGCTACAACGCCATCCGCTCGCGCAGCTCACGCGCCTGCCGCCGCGACACCTCCACCTCGCTGCCATCATCCAGCGCCAGGTCGTAGCCATCGGCAATACTGGGGGTAACGCTGCGGATGCGCCGCAGGTTCACCAGCGTGTTGCGGTTGGCGCGGAAGAACAGTTCAGCGGGCAGGCGTGCTTCCAGCGCACTCAGGCTGCGCGTCAACAGCGCGTTCTGGTCGCGGAACCACAGGCGGGTGTAGTTGCCATCCACCACCAGCCTGCGGATTTCGCCCACCGCCACGAACCAGCAACGCTCGCCATCGCGCACGAACACCTGGTCCTGCGCGTTCAAGCCGCCACCTGCAACCACCGCCGGCGCGGCAGGCACCTCGTGCTGGCGCGCGCGTTCCAGCGCTTCATGCAGCCGCGGCGCTTCCACCGGCTTGACCAGGTAATCCAGCGCATTGGTCTGGAAGGCACGTACCGCATAGGCATCGTAGGCGGTGACGAACACCACGGCGGGTGCCGGGTCCAGGCCATCGAGCACGTCGAAGCCGGTGCCGGACGGCATCTGCACATCCAGCAGCACCAGGTCGGGCTTCAGCCGTGCGATCGCCTCGCGCGCCGCCGGTACGTCATCGGCCTCGCCCACGCACTGCACCCACGGCAGCGCCGCCAGCAGCGTGCGCAGTTCCTGCCGCGCCAGCCGCGCGTCATCGACGATCAGGACATTCAGGGTCGTGCGCATTGCGGAATCTCCAGGACGGCCTGCATGCGGCCGTCCAGCGGTTGCAGATGGAAGCGGCCGCCACGGCCGAGCTGCGAACGCAGGTAGGCCAGGCCGACGCCATGCCCGGCGGTCGTGGCATCCGTGCCGGCCGTGGCCACACCCAGCGGGTTGTCGACCTGCAGCCGCAGCAGGCCGTCGCGGCACTGCGCGCTGATACGCACCTCGCCACCGCCAGGACACACGGCGATGCCGTGCTTGATCGCATTTTCCACCAGCAGCTGCAGCGCCATCACCGGCAACCGTGCCTGCGCCGCCTCGTCACTCACGTCGATGCGTACCTGCAGGCGCTGTTCGTAGTGCACGGCCTCAACGGCCAGGTAATCGCGCACCACGGCCAGCTCGTCGCCCAGCAGTGCCTCCTCGTTGCGCGCGTGCTCCAGCGCGTGGCGCAGCGTGCGCGACAGATCGGTGACCATCTGCCGCGCGCGCTCGGGGTCTTCGAGGATCAGCGCGCGCAGGTTGTTCAGCGCATTGAACATGAAATGCGGATTCAAGCGTGCGCGCAGTGCATCGCGTTCCAGCGCGCTGCGCTGGGCCTCGGCCCGCAGGCGTTCGAGTTCCGCGTGGCGCGCCTGGCGCAGGCTGTGCAGGCCGGCCCACAGCGCGGTCCACAGCCCCAGCAGCAGCACGGTGTTGAGCAGATAGGCCAGCCGCGCCACCGGGCGGAAGTCACCCGCCCGGCCGCCGAAATCCACCCAGCCCAGTGCCAGCGCCGGCTGCAGTACGGCGGTCAGCAGCAGCTGCGCCAGCAGCGCGCCCAGCAGCACCGCCAGCGCAAGCCGCAGCACCAGCGCGCCGAACTCGCGCTGCCACCAGCCGCGCCGCAGGGCCAGTGCGCGCACGCCTGCACTGATGCCCCACAGCAGCACGCCCAGGCCGACGCTGATGAGCGTGCCACCACTGCTGGCGCCGCCACCGAAGGTGCTGTTCATCGCCAGGCTGAGCGCGCAGAACAGCGCCCACCCGAGGGTGTTGATCAGCCAGAAGCGCAGTGTGGAAGTCGAATCGGGCATGGCGATGGCCGGAGCGGACGGAAGGATCAGCGGTGGCTGTCCAGGAATGCCTGCACCTGACCACGCAGCCACTGCGGATCATCCCACATCAGGAAGTGGTGGCCGGTCGCGCTCAGTTCGATGCGCACGCCGGGCAGCGCGGCGTACTGCGACTGGAAGATCGCACGCGCCGAGGCTTCGGTCGCACCCATTGCCTGGTAGGACGCCCAGGCGCCGAGGACCAGCGTGGGCGAACGGATGCCGGCCACCTCGCTGCGCAGGTCGGTCACCAGCAGCGAGTACATCGCATCGGCGGTGGTGGCGCGATCGCTGTCACGGCCCCAGCGCTTCAGTTCGGGCAGGCGCGCGGTGCTGTTGGTCAGCGGGGCCAGCGCCGCTTCGGCCTGCGCCTGGTAGCTGGCCGGGTCCGCGGCCAGCATCGCCGTGCGCATCTGCTCGGCCATCGGCTGCACGCTCCGTGCCGTCGCCTGCGGGTTCTGCATGCCGGCATAGAACGGCAACGAATCGACGATGACCAGCGGCCCCAGTGCGTCCGGTTCCTTCACCGCCATCTGCAGGGTCAGCACGCCGCCCAGGCTGTGGCCGATCACCGCCGGATGATCCAGTTTCTGGTCGTGCACGTAGGCCAGCAGCTGGTCGCGCATGGCCGACAGGAAATCGGCCGGTCGCGGGTCGGCGGCGCGGGCACCGGCGAAGCCCGGCAGCTGCACCAGGTGGCACTGCACCTCCTTCAGCGCCCGACAGGTCTCGCGCCAGACCTCGGCGCTGCTGTTCAGGCCGGGGATCATCAGCAGCGGGCGGCCATGCCCGACCACTTCCACCTGCACCTTGCCGGTGCCAGCCGGGGCCGCCCCGGCGGCATGGGCAGCGCCCGAGCCGAGCACGGCCATCGCCATGCCCAGCATCGCCAGCCGGGCCAGGGCCTTCATCGCGTAGTACATCGCCAGCATCATCTTCATCGCGTACTCCTTGCAGGGACGGGTGCGTGGGGGGATGCGGCCAGCCTGGCCGCCGTGGCTGCCGGCGTGTTGCGGTAGCGGAGCAACGGCCGTGCGCCCGGGTGAACGGTCGCCCGGGGCGGACCGGTTCTTCACGCTACACCGCTTCACATTCATCTTGATGGAGAGATATACTAAGCCGCACCCGCCGCCGCCGCCCGTGCCATGACCCCCATCAGCTTTGAGTTCTACCCGCCCAAGACCGATGAGCAGCGTGGCCAGCTGGACCGTGCCGCCGCCCGGCTGAAGGCGTACGCCCCCGAGTACGTGTCCTGTACCTTCGGTGCCGGTGGCTCGACCCTCAGCTACACCTCCGAGACGGTGCGCCATCTCAACCAGCACCACGGCCTGGACGCTGCGCCGCACCTGTCCTGCGTCGGCGGCACCCGCCAGGAGATCCGCGAGCTGCTCAAGCTGTACCGCGCCATCGGCTGCCGGCGCCTGGTCGCGCTGCGCGGTGACCTGCCCTCGGGCATGGGATTTCCCGGCGACATGCGCTATGCGTCCGAACTGATCGCCTTCATCCGCGCCGAGCACGGCGATGCCTTCCGCATCGAAGTGGGCGCCTACCCGGAAACCCATCCGCAGGCACCGGATGCACTGACCGACCTGAAGCACTTCAAGGCCAAGGTCGATGCCGGCGCCGATGCGGCCATCACCCAGTACTTCTACAACGCCGACGCGTACTTCCACTTCGTCGATGAAGTGCAGCGGCTGGGCGTGCAGGTGCCGATCACCCCGGGCATCATGCCGATCGCCAACTTCAGCCAGCTGCGGCGGTTCTCCGAACAGTGCGGCGCCGAGATCCCGCGCTGGATCAGCCGCAAGATGCTGGCCTATGGCGATGACAGTGAGTCGGTGCGTGCGTTCGGTGCCGAAGTCGTGGCCAAGCTGTGCGAGCGGCTGGTCGAAGGCGGCGCACCCGGCCTGCACTTCTACACGCTGAACCTGGCCAAGCCGACGGTGTCGGTGCTGAAGCTGCTGAACGGCTGAAAGCGCACTGTGTTGTCGCGTTCAACGCTACCCTGTGGCGATGAAAGCCGTCCTGTCCCTGCTGCTGGTGCTGTTGTCCGCTGCCAGCATCGACGCCCACGCCCAATCCACGCGCTTGAACCGCTGCACCGATGCGCAGGGCCAGAGCGTCTATACCGACCGTCCCTGTGGCAGCGTGGGCGCGCAGTCGCGGCGCCCGCCGCCGCCACCGGCCGGCAGCACCCTGCAGCGCGACAGCCTGGGCGCCAGCTGCCCTCGCCGCCTGAGCGAACTGGTGCAGGCCCTGCACGACGCGGTGAACACCCAGGACGTCAACCGGCTTTCCACGCTGTACCTGTGGAGCGCGGTGTCCGATGCCGGTGCGCAGCGCATCCTCGGCCAGCTGGAATCGGTGGTGCGGCGGCCGCTGGTGGATGTGGTGCCGGTGTATCCGCAGGGGGACCAGCAGCTGCCATTGGAAGAGGGTCAGAGCCCTGCTGCGCAGGGATCCGACCCGGAGCCGGCGGCGCCACGGCATCCCATCGGCCTGCGCCTGGAACAGACCCTGCCGGGCAGTGCGGCGCGCGCCACGACGGTGCTGGGGTTGCGGCGGCAGTACGGGTGTTTCTGGATCAGGTTGTAAGGCCGCATCCACGCATGGCGTGGATCTACTGACGGCGGGCGGCCGACCGTGTGGTAGCGCCGGGCCATGCCCGGCGCAAGGCCAGAAGCGCCGCGCTACGCGCTCGCGGGGCATGGCCCCGCGCTACCGGGATCAGGTCGGCCACAGGCCGCGGATCGCGGCGATGCCCTGGCCGCCGTGGCGACGGGCCTGGCTGACGTGGCCGGCATCCAGCCCGCCCAGCGCGTAGATCGGCAGCGACACCTGCGCGCGCAGCGCGGCGAACGCCTCCCAGCCCAACGGCGTGGCATCGGGGTGGCTGGCGGTGGCCTGCACCGGGCCAAGCACGGCGAAATCGCAGCCCAGCCGCTGCGCAGCCTGCAGCTGTGCAAGGTCGTGGCAGGAGGCAGCTACCAGCTGGCCGGCCGGCAATGGACGTTCCTGCAAAGCCAGCAGCTGTTCGCTGCCCAGGTGCACGCCGACGCCCAGCGTGCGGGCCAGGTCGATATCGCGGTTGAGCAGCCACTGCACGCCCTGGCGGTGTGTCCGCAGGGCCTGTTCGATCAGCACCTGCCGCTGCGGGTGCGCGGCCGGCAGGCGCAGCTGGATGCGCTGCTGGCCCGCCGCCACTGCCTGCTGCAGCTGGTCCTGCCAGCGCTGCGGCCCGTGCTCGCCGTCCTCCGGCGCCGGGGTGATCAGGTAGCAGTCTGGTTGGCGCAGTGCGGCCACCACCGGCAGGTCGGCCGGCGGCATCGAATAGCGGCCCAGCTTGTCCGGCGCTACCCAGGTGATGGCCTGGCCCTCGCGCCCGCGCGGGGTCCCCTTCCAGCTGCGGATGTGCCGCACGTCCAGGGTCAGGTGCTTGTCCGGGTAATGCTGCGGCACGTCCATGATCCACTCGCCGATCTCGGCCTCGATGCCGAGCTCCTCGCGCAGTTCACGCACCAGCGCCTGTTCGGACGTCTCGCCGGCCTCGCGCTTGCCGCCCGGGAATTCCCACAGGCCGGCCATGTCGCGGTTCTCGGTACGGCGGTTGAGCAGGATGCGGCCACGGGCGTCGGTGATGACGCCGGCCACGACATGGATCGATCGTTTCGGGGAAGGCATGACCAGAGCATGCCCACGCGGCATGCAGGCTGCAACCTCGGTGCGGATGAACAAGGGGCCCCTTGCGGGGCCCCCTGCCAACCTCCTCATGACCGCTGGATCAGAACTGCACGTTCCAGGTCATCTGCGCACCGATCTCGTGCTGGCCACCGCCGGCACGGCCCAGCGCGCCCAGCGACAGGCGGCTGTTGTCGGAGGTGTTCACCGCCACGCCCAGCTCGGCGATGCCGACGTTGCGGGCCAGCGGCACGCCGTCGATGCTGAAGGTGCTGCTGCCGACCACGAAGCGCTGGTTGCTGCGGGTCTGCACGTCGCCGCCAGCGTGCTGCCAGGCCAGGCCCGCCACCAGCTGGGCACCGTCGTCCTGGCCGGCACTGATATCCCAGGTGGCGCGCAGGCCGGCCGTTGCGGTCCACACCGAATCCCTGCTCGATTCGATGGCCAGCGCGGTGCTGCCGCCGGCTTCCTCGGCCGCGTCCATGGTCAGGCGGGTGTAACCCACGCCCACGTGCGGGGTCAGGGTCATGCGCTGCAGCTGGATGTCCCAGCCACCTTCGGCAAAGCCGGATACGGCGTGCGCGTCATGGCTGGCGCGCAGCTGCTGGCGGGCATCGCCGACGATCGCGGTGCGGTCGGTATCGACGTCGTAGCTGGCGTAGCTGGCACCGGCATTGAACCAGGCCTCGCCGGCGCGGAAGCCTGCGTACAGGCCGCCGTGCACGGCATCGACATCGGAGCGGGCGCTGCGTGCATCGGTCTTCTGGCGCAGCTTCTCGGTGCCGGCCACCAGGCCCACCGTCCACGCTTCACCGAAGGTCCAGTCGAGGCCGGCCATCAGCCCTTCGCGGTGCTGGCGGCTGTCGGCCACGCCGTCGTTGCGGCCGTCCTGGCGGTTGCTGGCGCCGCCACCGGACAGCCAGAAGCCGCCACCGTGGGCCTTGATGGACGGGTTGCTACGCAGACGCTGGCCGATGCCTTCATGCAGGAAGCGGTCGTCCAGCAGCAGCGCACGGTTGCTGGCGTGGATCTCACCGGACAGGTGGTCGAACGCTTCGCGGGCCTGGTCGGCATCGAGCATCAGCAGCTGGTTGTACAGCGCAAGCGCCTCGCCGGACTGCTGCAGCGTGTCCAGGCCGGCCGCCAGCGCGCGCTGGTTGCTGTTGGCTGCCACCGCGCCGAACACCACCGGCGGGTTCACCTCGCCCGGTTCACCCGGGGTACCCGGCGTGCCCGGATTGCCGGGGTTGCCCGGCTCGCCCGGGGTACCCGGTTCGCCGGGCTCACCCGGCTCGCCCGGCGTGCCCGGATCGCTCTTGATCGCGATGGCCAGGCGCACGTCGTTGCCGGTCTGCACCAGGGTCGGGTCGATGAAGGCCGAACGCGAGATGACATCGTCGAACTGGCCGTCGATGCCCTCGGCCGCGCTGAGGATGGTGTAGACCTGGCCATTCTGGTAGCTGGTGGACGGGTCGAGCGCGGTCACGCGCACGCCGGCCGCACCGGACTGGCCGCCCGCGGCGACCCGGCCCAGGTAGGCCTTGCCGGTCACCGTCAGCAGGTCGGACTGGCCGTTGCCCAGCACATCCACGTCGTAGAAGGCCTTGTCGGCCACCTGCTCGGGGGTGACGGCCTGGTTGTTGAAGTACAGGTTGCCGTCGATCACCAGGGTGCCCACGCCGCCCTGGCCCGGCGACAGCACCGCACCATTGCGCACGAAGGTCTCGCCCACGGTGGCGTTGCCGGCCAGCATGCCGCCGTTGATGACGTGCACGTTCGAGCTGCGGATCACATCGCTGCCCAGGCCCGCGCCGTAGTTGATGGTCTGCTGGAAGCCGGCGCTGCCGTTGAGCACCAGGGTGCCGCCATCGATGCGGATCTCCTGCGCCACCGCCTGGCTCGTGCCGGTGTAGCCCTGGCCGGTGTAGGTGTCGGAGTTGATCACCAGGGTGCCACCGCTGACGTTGATGCCGCCGCCGAACGCGGTCAGGTCGCCGTTGAGCGTGGTGGTACCGGCCAGCTGGTGCAGGCCGCCGTAGGTCATCGAATCGGGGCCGCTGGCGATGGTGTTGTCCAGCACAATGTCATCGGTGTGGTTGAACAGCAGGCCGCCGATGCCGTTGTTCATCGTGATCGGTGCACCGTCCAGCTCACCGGCAGCGGTGGCCGCGCCCCAGGTAGGGCCATCGGCAGCGGTCCAGTCCTCCATGCCGCCACCGATGACCAGGTAGCCGCTGTTGTCCAGGGTGTAGCCGGTGCCGGCGCTGAGCTTGGCGCCGTTGTTCACCGTCAGCACGCCAAGCGGGTCGAAGACGGTCTTGCCCACGGTGATGCCATTGGCGGCAGTGATCGACGAGCCTTCGCCGCTGATCAGCACCTGCTCGGGATAGAGCGCCGCCGTGCCCAGCGGGAAGTCCGAGCCACCGGACACGCTCAGCGTATCGGTGGTGATGCTGGCACCGTCCAGCACCTGCAGGTCGGTGGTGACCTTCATCGCGCCGGTGTTGACCCATTCGCTGCCGGAACCGGTCAGGGTGGCCTTGGCGCGGCCCTCGCCGGTACCGGCACCGAACGAGTTCTTGATGTTGGCGACGTCCGAACGGATCGCGCCACCGTCTTCGATCAGCAGGCTGGCGGTCGCGTCCACGCGCGCGGCTTCGATGGCCGAACCCACGCCGCGCACTTCGATGCGACCGGTCTGCCCGTAGTCGCCCGACGGACCGTCCGGCGATTCGGCGATGAGCGACGTGGTCGCCCTGACGATGCCACCGTTCTCCACGCGCAGCAGCGCTTCGCCACGGCGGCCCAGTTCGAAGGTGTCGGTCGTCACGCTGCTCGCGCCGGAGACCACCATCGTGCCGACCGAGGTGGCGTTCTGGCCCAGGAACACGCTGTCCGCCACCACGGTGCCGCCATCGGTCACGTTGACGATGCCCGAGCTGTTCTCCACGATGCCGGCGACCAGCGCGCCGCCGACGTTGAGCGAGCCGCCGCTGCCGATGTTCAGCTCGCCCTGGCCGCGCTGGCCGACCAGCAGGTTGTTGTTGGCGATGACCAGCGAACCACCATTTTCCACCGTGACCACGCCCTTGCTGCCCGCCAGCACGCCGATGCGCATGCCCTGCGGCAGACTGGGGCTGTTGGCGGCAGTGGCTACCACGGCGGCGCCGCCCGTGATCAGCAGGCTGCCATTGCCGGCGTTGCCGACATCGATCTGGCGAGCGGCCAGCGTTGAACCGGCGCCGCTGATCTCTGCCGCGCCCTCACTGCCTGCGGCAAAGCCCAGCACCACGTTGCGGGTGACGTCGACGCTGGCGCCGTCCTTGACCGTCAGCAGGCCCTTGCCGGCGTCACCGACGCGCAGGTCGTCGAAGATGCTGGTGAGCGTGATGCTGCTGCCGGCGCCTGCCACGTTGAGCGTGCCGAAGCTGCCCGCCAGCGTGCCCAGCGAAGCGCCTTCGGTGGAGGTCAGGCTGCCACCGTCCTGCACGTTGACCACGACGGTGCCGTTGGGACCCACGCGGAAGCCATCGGTGTAGGTCCGCGAATCGGTGATGGTTTCATCGTCGGTGAAATCGAAGGGCGCCGCGAACGCGGACTGCATCGGCAGTGCTGCCAGGCCCAGTGCGAACAGCAGCGCGGTGCGCAGTGCGGTCGGACGCTGGCCGTGGCCGACGCGGGTGCAGCCGGGAGTGTGGGAGGAAGTGAGTTCCGAGGCGACCTGCATCTGGCCGGTGGTGTGGTTGAACACCTGGCGATAGATCCTGTTCATGACGCTCCATGTGTATGTCGTGTGGCTCGCAGGACCACCTCATGTGATCCGCGACGTGCGCCTGCCGGCAACCGGGGAATGGCCCCTGCGAAAAACCCGGCAGTAGAAACGCAGGCACACCATACGGACGCGAAGGGAGCGATCCCGTCAACGTCGTCTGAGTTCTGAGTAGGAAATTTCTGATGTGTCTGTCAGAAGCTTCGGAAATCCACGCTTCTGTCTAACAGCTCACATAAGCAGCGTGATTGCGGCCGTGAAGGAGCGTCTGCTGGCGCGCATCGCCGGTCCGTTCGCGTCCATGTCGCCCATAACGAAGAAGCCCCGCTTTCGCGGGGCTTCCTGGGATCAGCTCAGCTGGCCGTGGCAGTGCTTGTACTTCTTGCCACTGCCGCAGGGGCAAGGATCGTTGCGGCCGATCTTCGGCTCGTCACGCTGCAGCGGGTTCACGCCCTGCTGCGCGGCTTCCACCTGCGCCGCTTCCTCGTCGGCGCTGTAGCTGCCGGCGTCCTGGTGCTGGAACTGCGACTGGCTCAGGCGGGCTTCCACCTGCTGCCGTTCGGCCGCTTCCAACGCCTGCACTTCCTCGTCGCTGCGGATGCGCACGCGGGCCAGCAGGGTCACCACTTCGCGCTTGACGTTCTCCAGCATGTCCGAGAACAGCTCGAAGGCTTCCTTCTTGTACTCCTGCTTGGGCTGCTTCTGCGCGTAACCACGCAGATAGATGCCCTGGCGCAGGTAGTCCATGCGGGCCAGGTGTTCCTTCCAGCTCTGGTCGAGCACGGTCAGCATCACGTGCTTTTCCAGCGCACGCATGGTTTCCTCGCCCACGCCGGCTTCCTTCTCGGCGAAGTGCTGGTTGACGCGCTCCAGCACCTTGGCAGCGATGCCTTCGGCGTCCAGTTCCTCGTGCGACTTGACCATGTCCACCAGCGACATCTGCAGGCCGAAGTCCGACTCCAGGGTCGCTTCCAGGCCACGCAGGTCCCACTGCTCGTCCACCGAGTTCGGCGGCACGAAGCGGGCGACGACATCGAAGATCACGTCGTCGCGGATGCCATCGACGTTGTCCTTCACCGATTCGGCGTCCAGCAGTTCATCACGCTGGGCGTAGATCACCTTGCGCTGGTCGTTGTTGACGTCGTCGAAGTCCAGCAGGTTCTTGCGGATGTCGAAGTTGTGGGCCTCGACCTTGCGCTGCGCCTTTTCGATCTGGCGGCTGACCAGGCGGTCCTCGATGACGTCGTCTTCCTTCATGCCCATCATGCGCATGGCCTTCTGCACCCAGTCGGAGGCGAAGATGCGCATCAGGTTGTCTTCCAGCGACAGGTAGAAGCGGGACGAACCCGGGTCACCCTGGCGGCCCGAACGGCCACGCAGCTGGTTGTCGATACGACGCGATTCGTGGCGCTCGGTGCCGACGATGTGCAGGCCGCCGGCGGCCTTCACCGCGTCATGGCGCTTCTGCCATTCGGCCTTGACCGCGGCCTTCTGCTCGTCGGTCGCGCCCTCGCCCAGTTCGTGGATTTCCGCTTCCAGCGAACCGCCGAGCACGATGTCGGTACCACGGCCGGCCATGTTGGTGGCGATGGTCACCGCGGCCGGACGACCGGCGTTGGCGACGATGGTCGCTTCGCGGTCGTGCTGCTTGGCATTCAGCACTTCGTGCTTCACGCCGGCCTTGGCGAGGTGCTCGGACAGCATTTCCGAGGTTTCGATCGAGGTGGTACCCACCAGCACCGGCTGGCCGCGCTTGGCGCACTCTTCGATGTCGGCCAGCACCGCATTGAACTTGCCCTTGCGGTTGAGGAACACCTGGTCCGGGCTGTCCTTGCGGATGGTCGGGCGGTTGGTCGGGATGACCACCACTTCCAGGCCGTAGATGCTCTGGAATTCGAACGCTTCGGTATCGGCCGTACCGGTCATGCCGGACAGCTTCTTGTACATGCGGAACAGGTTCTGGAAGGTGATGCTCGCCAGCGTCTGGTTCTCGCGCTGGACCGGCACGCCTTCCTTCGCTTCCACGGCCTGGTGCAGGCCGTCGGACCAGCGGCGGCCGGACAGGGTACGGCCGGTGAATTCGTCGACGATGACCACTTCGCCGTCGCGCACGATGTAATCCACGTCACGCTGGTAGATGGCGTGCGCGCGCAGGGCGGCGTTGAGGTGGTGGACCACGGTCAGATTCTGCGGCGCGTACAGGCCTTCGGTCTCGCCGTCGAGGATGCCGGCTTCCACCAGCAGCTGCTCGGCGTGCTCCATGCCCGCTTCGGACAGGTGCACCTGCTTGCCCTTCTCGTCGACCCAGAAGTCGCCCTCGCCGTCTTCCGCTTCCTGCTTGACCAAGTTCGGCACGACGCGGTTGACGCGGATGTACAGCTCCGGGGAATCGTCGGCCGGACCGGAGATGATCAGCGGGGTACGCGCTTCGTCGATCAGGATGGAGTCGACTTCGTCGACGATGGCGTAGTGCAGGCCGCGCTGGTAGCGGTCAGCCTTGGACAGCGCCATGTTGTCGCGCAGGTAGTCGAAACCGAACTCGTTGTTGGTGCCGTAGGTGATGTCCGAGGCATACGCTTCGCGCTTGTCGCTGTGCGGCATGCCCGGGTAGACCACGCCCACGCTCAGGCCCAGCCAGTTGTACAGCTTGCCCATCTGGGCGGCGTCGCGGCGGGCCAGGTAGTCGTTCACCGTGACCACGTGCACGCCCTTGCCTTCCAGCGCGTTCAGGTACACCGGCAGGGTCGCGACCAGGGTCTTGCCTTCACCGGTGCGCATTTCTGCGATCTTGCCCAGGTGAAGCACCATGCCGCCGATCAGCTGCACGTCGTAGTGGCGCATGCCCAGCACGCGGCGGCCGGCTTCGCGGCAGACCGCGAACGCTTCCGGCAACACCTTGTCCAGGGCTTCACCACCAGCGATGCGCTGCTTGAACTCCGGCGTCTTGGCCTGCAGCTGCTCGTCGGAAAGCTTCTCGATCTCCGGCTCCAGCGCATTGATCTTGGCGACGATGCGGTTGAGCTGGCGCAGCTGTCGTTCATTACGACTGCCAAATACGCGGGTAAGCAGGCTGTTGATCATTGAAGGAACCGGGTTGGATGGACACAGCGGCCCGGTCTTCCCCCTGGGGATCCGTCCGCCGCAAACGAAACAGGGCGCCTGGCGCCCTGTCGATGGCAACACCCATTGTAGCTTGGGACGGGCATGAGGGGTTTCAACCCTTTGGCGGCCGTGATCGGGGTCGAATCGGCCGCGCTGCGCGCTCGCGGGGCATGGCCCCGCGCTACCGCCGGGCTTCGGCGGCATCCAGGTAGCGCCGGGCCATGCCCGGCGTTGGCTTCAACCGCGGCTGATGCGGCCGACCGGGGTGTTGCCGCCGTCGCCGAGGAACTTGCGCGGGTTGACCACGTTGCCGTTTTCCCAGACTTCGAAGTGCACGTGGGCACCGGTCGAGCGGCCGGTGGAACCGGCCTTGGCCACTTCCTGGCCGGCACGGACCAGGTCGCCGACCTTCACCACCAGGCGCGAATTGTGCGCATAGCGGGTCACGTAGCCGTTGCCATGGTCAACGTCGACCACGTTGCCGTAGCCGCCCTTCACGCCGGAGAAGCTGACAACGCCATCGGCGACGGACATCACCGGGTCGCCCACCTTGGCGTGGAAGTCCATGCCCTTGTGGGTGGCGGCACCGCGGCCGAACGGGTCGGCACGGGTGCCGAAGCCGGAGGTCACGTAGCTGTTGCGGATCGGCATGCGCGAGGGCACGGCGTTCTGCTGCAGCTGGTGGTCGAACATCAGCGATTCCATCACCGACAACTGGCGGCCTGAAGCAGCGAAGCGCTGCTCCAGCACCTGTAAGTCGGCGTTGACGTCCTTGACCGGGATGTCCGAGGTCGGGCCGCCGGCATCGCCGTCACCCAGGCCGGGGGTCTCGTTGAAGTCGAACTCGCCGTCTTCCAGCTTGCCCATCTGGGTCAGGCGCTCGCCGAGGGCGTTCAGGCGGGTGGCCTGTGCCTGCAGCTCGCCCAGGCGGGCTGCCAGGGCGTTGACCTGGGTCTGCGCATCGCGCTGGACCTTGGCCAGTTCAGCTTCCTGGCGGTCGACCTTGGCCTGCAGGCGCGAATCATTGAGCGCGCTGGCGCCAATGCCGCCGGCAAGGCCGATAATGCAGCCTACCCCGAGCACGCTGCCCAGCAGGGCGCGGGGGCGGTCCTCGAAATAGAACCGCAGACGCGCGATCGGCGATTTGGCCTGCCCTTCACGCGTTTTGATTACGATCTTTTTGAATGCCATCAGTGAGTTTTCATGTCTGAGCCGAAATCCAGCGTTCGTACCGCGTCCAGGCCGAAACCGGCACTGGATGCAGTGATGGCGGACAAAAGCGGGAACCCTCTGCGTCGTGCCTTGTGGCTCGATGCGCTGGACCGTCAGTTGCGCCCCCAGTTACCGCCCGCGTTGCGCAACCGTTGCCGGCTGGCCAATGTGGACGGGGAACACCTCGTTTTTCTCGTCGAATCACCGGTCTGGCATGCCAAGTTGCGGCTTGCCGAAGCCCAGTTGCTCGACGCGGCCCGGTCCATCGGGCTGAAGGCCACCAAGGTGACCATCAAGACTGCGTCTCCCACTCCCACGCGCTCCCCAGCGCACGACAACCGGAATGGCCCCCACGCAGTTTCAGCCGCCACGCACAAAGGGCTACGCGACGCCTTGGCGGCCCTGCAGGATGCCCCGGTCAAACCGAAGCAAGGGTCCTGAGGACAACGGAGCTTCCTGCTCTGATCCCCGTCAATGACGCATCACCGCTGCGTGAAATGTTCGGGGGCCGGGTCGCATCCTAGCCGTCCCGGGTGGTCGAGTCGTTAGATTGTTGTTAAATAATCGTTATATTCAGGCTTCAAAGCGGTCAGGTTCACAAAACCGTGATCCGCAGCCGACCGTCGCTTTACGCGCTGCGCCATTCAGCCAACCGCGCCCGGAAACGACAACGCCGCCCTCGAAGGCGGCGTTTTCTTCTTGTATTTCAACAACCTGGAACGATCAGGCGTAGGCCGGCACGGCGTACACCACCGGATCTTCGGCGGTCGGCGACTCGTAGGTCACCCATTCCCACGCGGTGGCATCGGCCATCAGCGCCCGCACCAGCTTGTTGTTGAGTGCGTGGCCGGACTTGAAGCCCTCGTAGGCGCCCAGCACCTGGCCACCGGCCAGATAGAGGTCACCGATCGCATCGAGGATCTTGTGGCGCACGAATTCGTCGGCGTAGCGCAGGCCGTCTTCGTTGAGCACGCGGAACTCGTCCAGCACGATGGCGTTGTCCATCGAACCGCCCAGGCCCAGGTTGCGCTCGCGCATGTACTCCAGGTCGCGCATGAAGCCGAAGGTGCGCGCGCGGGAGATTTCCTTGGTGTAGGCCATCGTCGAGAACTCGATTTCCTGGCGCGACTGCTTGGCCGGGATCATCGGGTGGTCAAACTGGATGGTGAAGCCCAGCTTGTAGCCCTCATAGGGGGTGAAGCGGGCAACCTTGTCGCCCTCGGTCACTTCCACGGTCTTCAGCACGCGGATGAAGCGCTTGGGCGCGTCCTGTTCCACGATGCCTGCCGACTGCAGCAGGAACACGAACGGGCCGGACGAACCGTCCATGATCGGCAGCTCGGCCGAGGACAGTTCGACGATGATGTTGTCCACACCCAGGCCGGCCAGTGCCGACATCAGGTGTTCGACGGTCTGGATCTTGGCGTCGTTGCAGGTCAGGCCGGTGCACAGGGTCACTTCGGTGACCAGTTCGGCCTTGGCCGGCACTTCCACCACCGGGTCCAGGTCCACGCGCCGGAACACGATGCCATGGTTGACCGGTGCCGGGCGCAGGGTCATGTAGACCTTGTCACCGCTGTGCAGGCCAACGCCGGTGGCGCGGATCGTGTTCTTGAGGGTGCGTTGCTGGATCATGGGGGTAGACCGGAAGTGACACGCTAGATTAACACGCACGCCCCCATACCCCGGCTGAAACACTCTTGGAGGCTGCCGGTGGGACACGCGTGAAGCAAGGCGGCCGGGCCCATCCTGGCCCGGCGCCCGCATTTTCTGGACATGGTGGCGCAACCCGGGGGGGACAAGCCCCGGGCAGCTCCGCTTAGTCCGCCTGGCGGCGCAGGAAGGCCGGGATGTCCAGGTAATCGTTCGGCAGTTCAGCCGATGCCGGGGCCGAAGAGGCCGGTGCCGACGGGGTCGACGCGGCCACGCTGTCGCTGCTGGCACGACGCAGGCCCAGGCCCATGCCGCCGACGGCCTTGGACACGGCGTCGCCACCGTTGTCGAAGTCGCCGAATTCCGGCTGGCCGGTGGTCGCGTTGCGCACCAGCTTGATCGGCGCGCGTTCGCCCGGGCGCTGGCTCTTGCTGGCCGACACGCGGTTCAGGCCGGTGGCCACCACGGTCACGCGCACTTCGTCCTGCATGTCCGGGTCGAGCACGGTACCCACCACCACGGTGGCGTCTTCGGAAGCGAAGCCATCGATGGTGCGGCCGATCTCGTCGAACTCGGCCATGGTGAAGTCGGCACCGGCGGTGATGTTGACCAGGATGCCATTGGCACCGGCCAAGTTCACGTCGTCCAGCAGCGGGTTCTGGATCGCGGCTTCGGCAGCGGCCTGGGCGCGGTCATCGCCACGGGCGGTGCCGGTACCCATCATCGCCAGGCCCATTTCGGACATGACGGTGCGCACGTCGGCGAAGTCGACGTTGATCAGGCCCGGACGCACGATCAGGTCGGCGATGCCCTGCACGGCGCCCTGCAGCACGTCGTTGGCGGCACGGAAGGCCTGGATCATGGTCGCGTTGCGACCCAGCACGGTGATCAGCTTCTCGTTCGGGATGGTGATCAGCGAGTCGCAGTGCTGGCTCAGCTCTTCGATGCCCTTCAGCGCGACCTGCATGCGGCGACGGCCTTCGAACGGGAACGGCTTGGTGACCACGGCCACGGTCAGGATGCCCATTTCCTTGGCCAGCTGTGCCACCACCGGTGCAGCGCCGGTGCCGGTGCCGCCGCCCATGCCGGCGGTGATGAACACCATGTCCGCGCCCTGCAGCGCGTCCATGATGCGCTCACGGTCTTCCAGAGCAGCCTGGCGGCCGACTTCCGGATTCGCGCCTGCGCCCAGGCCCTTGGTCACGTTGGTACCCAGCTGCAGCTGCAGCTTGGCACCGCAATTCTTGATGGCCTGCGAGTCGGTGTTGGCGGTGATGAATTCCACACCATCCACTGCCGAGTTGACCATGTGCGCCACGGCATTGCCGCCGCCGCCGCCCACGCCAACCACCTTGATCACCGCATTGGGTGCCATCTTTTCGATCAGTTCAAAATGCGCCATGTCCGTGTCCTCGTTGTATCCGCTTGTCGGTGGCATGGGCGTTCAGGCCTCCTGCCTTTTCGCGTCATGTTGCCGATGCGGCTGTGTGGGTTGTGTGTTGCGTTGTTGCGTCGTGTTGCCGGTATTGCAACCGGGCGGACCCGGGTGATGCAGGTTCCGCGTCAGAATTCGCCGCGGAACCAGGTCTTGAGTTTCTTGAACATGCTGCCCGCGCGTCCGGTCGGCAGCGACGGCCGGCGCGGATGCTCGTTCTGGCTGCCCATCAGCAGCAGGCCCACGCCGGTGGCATGCACCGGGTTGCCCACTACTTCGCCGAGGCCGGTGACGTGCTGCGGGATGCCCACGCGCACCGGCATCTGCAGCATTTCCTCGGCCAGTTCGACCACGCCTTCCATCTTCGAGGCACCACCGGTCAGCACCAGGCCGGCGCGCACCAGTTCCTCGAAACCGGAGCGGCGCAGTTCGGCCTGCACCATCTCGAAGATTTCCTCGTAGCGGCCCTGCACTGCCTGCGCCAGCGAATGGCGCGGCATGCGGCGCGGCGGACGGTCGCCCACCGACGGCACCTGGATGCTTTCCTCGGCGGTGGCCAGCTGGGCCAGGGCGCAGGCGTAGCGCACCTTGATCTGCTCGGCTTCCGGGGTCGGCGTGCGCAGCATGTGCGCGATGTCGTTGGTCACGTGGTCGCCGGCGATCGGCAGCGACGCGGTGTGGCAGATCGCGCCCTGCACGAACACGGCGATGTCGGTGGTGCCGGCGCCCATGTCCACCAGCACCACGCCCAGTTCCTTTTCGTCGGCAGTCAGCACCGCCACGCTGGAGGCCAGCGAGGACAGCACCAGATCGTCCACCTGCAGGCCGCAGCGCTGCACGCACTTGCTGATGTTGGCCGCAGCGGACTGCGCGCAGACCACCAGGTGGGCATGCACTTCCAGGCGCACGCCGGTCATGCCGACCGGGTTGCGGATGCCTTCCTGCGAATCATCCAGCACGTACTCGCGCGGGATCGCATGCAGGATCTTCTGGTCAGCCGGGATCGCCACCGCCTTGGCCGCATCAAGCACGCGATCCAGGTCACCCCAGGTCACTTCGCCGTCGCGGATCGGCACGATGCCGGGCGAGTTCTTGCACTGCACGTGGTTGCCGGAAATGGAGGCGTACACCGAGCGGATCTCGCAGCCGGCCATCAGCTCGGCTTCTTCCACCGCACGCTGGATCGACTGCACGGTCGATTCGATGTCCACCACCACGCCGCGCTTGAGGCCGCGCGATTCATGCGAGCCGATGCCGATCACTTCGATCGGGTTGCCCGGCGAATACTCGCCCACCAGCGCCACCACCTTGGAGGTGCCGATATCCAGGCCGACGATCAGCGATTTGTCACCCTTGCGATTCATGTCCTTTCCTGCGTTCGTCTGGCCGGGGTCGCGGGTGCGCCGGCCGGCGTGGCCGGCGTACCCCAGCTCAGGGTGAAACCATTGGTGTATCGGAGGTCGGCGCGCTCGATCGGCGCTGCCTGGTTGGCCAGCTGCGGCAGCACGCGCACGAAGCGCTGCAGGCGCGAGCGGGCATCGTCACGGCCGACCACCACTTCGGTGCCATTGCTCAGCAGCAGCGACCAGCTGCCGCGCGCATCCATGGTCAGGCGGCGCACGTCCACACCGGCCGGTGCGAACAGCGCGCGCGCATCGTTGTACAGCTTCACCACTTCTTCGGTCTGGCTGTCCGGGCCGTCCAGCTCGGGCAGCTGCAGGTCGGCCAGCTTCTTCGGCGTGGGGAACAGCTTGCCCTGCTCGGAGAGCAGGCGGCCTTCGCCCCAGCGCGCGAACGGCTTGTGCTCGACCAGGGTCACTTCCAGCACGTCCGGCCACTGCTTGCGCACCTGCGCGCTTTCCACCCACGGCAGCTTTTCCAGGGCGTCCTGCGCGTCCTGCAGCTTGACCGCGAAGAAGCCGGCATGTGCGTACGGCAGCAGCACCTGCTGCAGCTGTTCCGGCGGCACCCGCTTGAACTCACCGTGCACGCGCAGCTTCGCCAGCGGCCAGCGCTCGGCGCCGACCCAGCCATTGACCACGGCCACCACCGGCAGTGCAACCACCGACAGGGCCAACAGCCAGACGAAGATGCGCAGCACCGCGTTCATGCGTGCGATGCCTCCAGGGTCTGTTCCAGCACGCGCCACACCAGTTCCTCGAAACCGATGCCGGCCTGTGCCGCAGCCTTGGGCACCAGCGAGTGGCTGGTCATGCCCGGCGCGGTGTTCACTTCCAGCAGGAAGAAGCGGCCGCTGGCGCGGTCACGCATCACGTCCACGCGGCCCCAGCCACGGCAGCCGGCAGCGCGGAACGCGGCCAGGGCGATGCGGCGGATTTCTTCTTCGTCAGCGCCATCCAGGCCCGGGCACAGGTACTGGGTGTCCTCGGCGATGTACTTGGCGTTGTAGTCGTACCACTGGCCCTTGGGCACGATGCGGATCGACGGCAGCGCGACATCACCGAGGATGGCCACGGTCAGTTCGTCGCCCACCACCATCTGTTCCATCAGCAGCTGGCCGTCGTAGCGCGCGGCCAGGTCCACGGCTTCGTCCAGGCCGGCGTCGTCGGTCACCCGGCTGATGCCCACGCTGGACCCTTCGTTGGCCGGCTTGACCACCACCGGCAGGCCGAGTTCGGCCGCTAAGGCGTGGACATCCTTTTTGGCCGCTCCCGGCATCGTGCCTCCCGCGGCACTCGTACCTCCGTGTACTTCGCGGTACTGCGGGGTCGGCAGGCCCAGCGACAGCCACACCTGCTTGGTGCGGATCTTGTCCATGCTCAGCGCCGAGCCCAGCACGTCCGAACCGGTGTACGGCACGCCGAAGGCGTCCATCAGGCCCTGCACGATGCCGTCCTCACCGCCACCG
>JAAIGF010379338.1_pt1 | contig 20344 bp, 17 predicted proteins | sample 6487441 | NCBI WGS metagenome assembly JAAIGF01 (sample SAMN13974129, study PRJNA590717) | phyllosphere metagenome | biome: pepper field; feature: multiple bacterial spot infested pepper fields; material: pepper leaves; isolation source: leaves from pepper fields | host: Capsicum annuum ... | reverse complement strand
GCTGAATTCACTTCAGCAGCAGAGCATCCCAACGGCAATAGGCAGTTGCGCGAGAGTCAAAAATGATCGGGGAAGAGTGCATAGAGCCGCCATTTTGCGGCCTTCGAGAGCACAATTGAACGGCGTCGTTAAACCGTGACGACCTTGCCGGGGTTCATGATCCCGGCTGGATCGAACGCGGTCTTGATGCGTCGCATCAGGTCGAGTTCGATCGCGGGGCGGATCGCGGCCAGTTCATCGCGCTTCAGCTGGCCAATGCCATGTTCGGCAGAAATCGAGCCTCCGAAATTAAGAACGATGCCGTGCACGATTTCGTTGATCTCTCTCCACCGGGCGATGAAGGCGGTCTTGTCCGCACCGACAGGCTGGGAAATATTGTAATGAATATTGCCATCGCCCAAATGCCCGAATGCGCAGATGCGTGCGCCAGGAATGGCATTGAGAACGCCCGTTTCCGCCGCTTCCATGAAGGCTGGAATATGCGAAACAGGCACGGAGACATCGTGCTTGATGGAGCCACCCTCCGGCTTTTGCGCATCCGACATGCTTTCGCGCATGTGCCACAGCGCCTGACGCTGGCTTTCGGAAGAGGCGATGACGGCATCCTGAAGCACGCCTGCCTCGAAGCCCTGCTCCAGCAAGGTCTCGATCATGGTTTGCGCCGTTTCCGCCGAATCGGAGGTGGAAATATCGATGAGCGCATACCAGTTGTGCGGCGCTTCCAGCGGATCGCGAACTCCGGGAATATGCCTCGTGGTGAATTCGATGCCGATGCGCGGCATCAGCTCGAAGCCCGTCAGCGCCGTTCCGCAGAGCGTGGAGGCACGCTCGAAAAGCTTGAGCGCGTCAGCCGGAGAGTTGAGACCGGCAAAGGCGACCTGATGGCCGAGCGGTTTGGGAAAAAGTTTCAGAACCGCGCCGGTAATGATGCCGAGCGTGCCTTCGGAGCCGATGAAGAGATCGCGCAGATCATAGCCCGTATTGTCCTTCTTGAGACGGCGCAGACCATCCCAGATTTCGCCGGTCGGCAGAACGACTTCAAGCCCAAGGCAAAGCTGGCGCATATTGCCATAGGCGAGAACCGCGGTGCCGCCCGCATTCGTCGCAAGGTTTCCGCCGATGCGGCAGGAGCCCTGTGAACCGAGCGACAAAGGGAACATGCGCTCCACCTTCTCAGCCGCCTTATGAACCTCATCCAGAATGCAGCCGCCATCGACAACGATGACATTGGCGACGGGATCGATATCGCGAACACGGTTCATCCGCTCCAGTGAGAGAATGACGTCGCTTGCGCCGCTACGCGGCGTCTGCCCGCCCACGAGCCCGGTATTGCCGGTCTGCGGAACGATGGCCGTGCCGGTTTCACTGGCAAGCTTCATGATGGCAGCAACTTCGTCCGTCGTTCCGGGCCGCAGCAGCAAAGGCGATGCGCCGTGATACAGCCCGCGATTTTCCACCAGATGCGGTTCCAGATCGGATTGCTCCCGCAGCGCATTCTTTTCCCCGACAATGGCCACGAAGCGAAGAAGCAGTTCAGTGGGCAGGGTCGTGGTCGTCATGGGCCATTTCTCCGAGATAGGATGTCAGGGGCGAGGGGCGGCGGCGCGGGCAAGCCGATCATTGATCGCTTCGCCAAGCCCGGTATTGGGGATGGGGGTGATCGCGATGCTGGTAGCGCCGCTGGCATCGGCCAGTTTCAGGTGGTCAAAGAGGTTAGCCGCAGCTTCGGCAAGATTTCCGCTTGCGCTGAGATCGAGAACGGTCGCCGCTTCGCTTTCACCCCGCACCGGCTGTCCGCCGAAGCGGATCAGGGCTTCGCCTTGTGCCACCGAAGTCGCGTTCAGCCGCACCGCCGCACCGGGTGCATAATGAGATGCCATCATGCCCGGCGCTTCAATGGCGGCAGAAGCCTTGGCGGGGCGCACAAGCGTAACACCGGCAACGCGTTCGATATCTTCCGCAACGAGCCCACCCGGACGCAGCAGGCGCACCGCGCCATCGGGCTCAACCTTGATAATGGTGGATTCGACGCCGACAGGCGCGGAACCGCCGTCGAGAATAAGCTCTATCTTAGCTCCCAGATCGGCCTCCACATGCGCAGCGCTGGTGGAACTGATCTTGCCCGAGCTATTGGCGCTGGGCGCGGCAAGCGGCTTGCCGAGCCTAGCGATCAACGCACTGGCAAAACCCTTCGGGATGCGAATACCGACAGTATCGAGGCCAGCGGTGGCAAGCGCATGGATCGGGCTTATTGGCTTCAACGGCAGGATCAGCGTCAGCGGTCCGGGCCAGAAGGCTTCCGCCAGCTTGCGGGAAACCGGATCGAAAACCGCATGCTCTTCGGCCATGGCAATATTTGCCATATGGCAGATCAACGGATTGAATTGCGGGCGACCCTTCGTCTCGTAAATGCGCGTAATGGCGGCTGGGTTCGTTGCGTCAGCCGCAAGGCCATAGACAGTCTCGGTGGGTATGGCGACGGGAAACCCGGCTTCGAGCACACGGACGGCCTCTTGCAATGCTGCTTCCGGCTGCTGCTCGATATTGATGTGACGCGCCATTCCTGAAGGACCTTTCCTTAAGAAGGCTCTTAGAATGTTTCCGTTCGTATGGAAAGTGGGTCTAGGAGTCTGTTTGGAAACTCCGCGGCGGAGAGCCGGAGAATGATTTTTGTGTCCTTCAAGGAGAAGATCGTAGGCGATATCCTTTGATATCGGCAAGATTTTCGACGCAGTGGGGCGCAAAAAGCATCGCCGGATCGACCCGTCCGAATTTTCAAACAGGCTCTTACAGAGAGCGAATGAACTTCCGCATCTCATCCGAGCGTGCGCCCAGCATCAACACATTCTTCAGCGCTTCTCTTGGGTCCTGCGTCTGGAACAGCAGACCATCGCGATGAATGGACTTGTCGATGGATACGGTCGCGCCGCCATCGCTCGATTGCATCGCCACGGCGAAATACATGCGCGAACGGCTTTGGTCGATCTTGTCGAAGAACTGCTCCTCGCCGCATAATTCCGCGAAGAAATTGGCGAAATAGAAGGACCACAGGACAGGCGTGCGCTTGTCGAAGCTCGTCTTGGCTGCCGTGACATGGCAATACCCCAGATGCGGGCTGTCATCGATCAGGCGATTGAAGACCATCTTGGGAAAATGAATGCTGTTGTGAAAGCTGTTGAGGCGCGAATGCGTCATCTCGCCCGCATCCTGCAAGCGCCGCTTGGTGATTTCCGCCACCTGCTCGTGGGAGAGATAGCGCCGGTCCTGCGGCAGCCAGGCCTCTTCGAAACGAACGATGCGACCGGTGCGCAGGAACTCGGAATGGGCCGTTTTAGACCGCGCAGGCGCAAGCTTGCGCGCGTTGGCATCGAAATACCGGATCCGGGTTCCCTTCTCCACGGCTGTCATCCCCATTGAAACATATGATCTTTTTACCCGTGAGCGGTTAACAGCCCGTTTCCGAACCATTACGGGAGTTAACAATTCAGCCCGCATGGAAGCGACATCATATTGCGACGACATTCTATGCCCATCGCACGCTAAGCGACTGTTTTGCATCGGGAAAAGACGGGAACGCGATTTTGTCGCTCATGTCGCAATTTGTCGCCAATGCGGGATCGGATGTCGCGCAATGTGGTGCTGGAAATATGCGGCAATGATTAGATGAATTCGAGATCATGCGGCAGGATTGGTTACGCTGCTGCAACCCTACCTAAGGACACGGCCATGGAACTGCGTGAAACCGTATTGCGCCAATTGAAGAACCGCCGCGAAGGCTTCAGCCTGGAGCAGCCTTTCTATGTCGATAAGGAATATTTCCAGCTCGACATGGAAAACATCTGGTATCGCGACTGGCTGTTCGTCGGCCATGATTGCGAAGTGCCGAAGGCGGGCATGTACTTCACCACGCAGATCGGTGATTACTCCGTGGTCATCGTGCGCGGCAAGGATGGCACCATTCGCGCCTTTCACAATTCCTGCCGTCACCGCGGCTCGCGCGTCTGCACCAGCCAGAAAGGCCAGTCGGCGCGTCTCGTCTGTCCTTACCACCAGTGGACCTACGATCTTGACGGAAGCCTGCTTTTCGCCCGCCATATGGGCGGTGATTTCGACAAGGGGAATTTCGGCCTGAAGCCGGTCGCGTGTCAGTCCGTTGCCGGTTACGTCTTCATCTGTCTGGCCAATGAGCCGATGGATTTCGCCCCCGTGCGGGCGGAAGTCGAAGCCTATATGGCCCCTCACCGTGTGTGGGAGGCAAAGGTCGCCCATGAAAGCACCATCATCGAAAAGGGCAACTGGAAGCTCGTCTGGGAAAACAACCGCGAGTGCTATCATTGCGCCGCAAACCACCCGGAGCTTTGCCGCACCTATCCTGAAAACCCCAGCGTCACCGGCACGGATGGCGGCGCGAGCGATCCCGAAATCGGCGGTCACTGGGCGCGTTGCGAAGCTGCTGGTCTGCCGAGCCGCTTCAGAATAGATCCCAAGGGCCAGTTCCGCGTGGCCCGCATGCCGTTGATCGGCGATGCAGAAAGCTACACCATGTCCGGCAAGCGCGCCGTGCGCCGTCCCCTTTCGGACGATGTCACGATCAGCCATATCGGCGCATTGCTTCTGTTCCACTACCCCACGACCTGGAACCACTTCCTCGGCGATCACATGATTTCCTTCCGCGTGCTGCCGCTGGGACCGCAGGAAACCATGGTCACGACCAAGTGGCTGGTCCACAAGGATGCGGTGGAAGGTGTCGATTACAATCTCGAAGAACTGACCCATGTGTGGAACGAGACCAACGATCAGGATCGCCAGATCGTCGAAGAAAACGCCTTCGGTATTCGCTCTCCAGCCTATGAGCCCGGCCCTTACTCCATGGAAGACGAGGGTGGCGTCATGCAGTTCGTCAACTGGTATGCCGATTTCATGATCGACCGGCTCTCCGGCGATAAACAAAAACTCTCAGCAGTCGCGTAACATCCATGACCATGGCCTCGACCTACAAGCATATCGATGAGATGAAGCCGTGGAGCGACAGGCTCCACATGCTGGAATGCATTTCGGTGACGCCGGAAACGCGTGACGTGATGACCTTCCTGTTTCGCTCTGAGGGCACGAACTGGTTTCGCTATCTGCCTGGCCAGTTCGTAACGCTGGAACTGCCGGTCGGGCCGGAACCACTGTTTCGTACCTACACGCTGTCCTCTAGCCCATCGCGCCCCTATGCGCTGGCGGTTACCGTGAAGGCGCAGGCCAACAGCATCGGTACGCGCTGGATGTTCGATAATCTGCGCCCCGGAATGCGCATCCGCGCGCTGGGTCCGCTGGGGGATTTCTCTTACGTCAAGCATCCGGGCGAGAAGTATCTCTTCATTTCCGCAGGATCGGGCATCACGCCGATGATGTCGATGGTGCGTGATATGAGCGACCGCGCGCCGCAAAGCGATATCTCCTTCATCAACTGCTCGCGCACGCCATCCGACATCGTTTTCCGGCACGAGCTGGAATATCTTGCCCGCTTCATGCCCAACCTTTCGTTGGGCTTCATTGTGGAAAGCTGCGGGCGCACGGAGCTCTGGTCCGGGCTTCGTGGCATGGTGGACAAGGCAAAGATTGCGCTGCTGTCTCACGATTTCATGGATCGCACCGTCTTCTGCTGCGGCCCCGAGCCATTCATGGCGGCGGTCAGCTCCATGCTGGAGGCATCCGGCTTCGATATGGATCGCTACCATCAGGAAAGCTTCTCGCCTGCCGCGCCGGTCGTCGTTGGGGAAAGCGCGCTGGAGGCGGATGGCGAGGCGCTGTCCATGGTGGGCTTCAAGCTCTCCGGCAAGGACGTGCAGTGCCAGCCGGGCCAGACCATTCTCATGACCGCGCGTTCTGCGGGCGTGCGCATCGGTGCTGCCTGCGAATCCGGCATTTGCGGCACCTGCCGCGTGCTGAAACTTTCCGGGGAAGTGGAAATGAACCACAATGGCGGCATTCTCGATGAAGATATCGAAGAGGGCTATATTCTCGCCTGCTGCTCCCGCCCCCTGACGGATGTTCAGGTTGAGGCATGACGATACCGGGCGAAGCGTTAAGACGAATACGCCCGGCCTCCATCACATCACGCTGCCTTGACTGCTAACTGATGGAACCAGTTTGCATTTCTGCCGTTACTAAAACATCTGAGGCTGCGTGACTGCGGAACCCTTCGCTTTTCCTGCCGAAAGATTGAAAAAGCAGCACGACATCAACGTGCCAAAAAACGGAGGAAATTCATGCTGAATTTGCGGAAGACGAGCCTCGCCACCGCTTTTATCATGGTCCTGACAAGCTTCACGCCATCGCACGCTTTCCAGGTTCCCAGCCCCATGACGAAGCCGATCGTTGCTTCGGACAACGTTGTAGACGTCCAGTATCGTCGCCATCATCGTGAGTGGCGTCATGGCCGCGACTGGCGTCGTGACCGTGATATGCGCCGCCACGGCTTTTACAACGGCCACCGCGGCTATCGCGATCGCCGTCCCGGATATCGCTACCACAATGGCTATTGGTTCCCGCTCGCTGCCTTCGCAGCTGGCGCTATCATCAGCGGCGCAACCAATCAGGCCCGCCCGTCTTACGGCAGCAGCCACCAGCAGTGGTGTGCGAACCGCTGGCGCTCATACCGCGCTTACGACAACAGCTATCATCCCTATAACGGCCCACGCCAACAGTGCGTGTCGCCATATCGTTAATAGCCCCGTTTACGAAAGCCCGGCCAAGCCGGGCTTTCTTGCGTTTAGTGGAAGACACCCGTTCAAGTATCTGTGATCATTTCGTTAATGCTGCATTCAGGCAGAAAGTCATAAGTTTGGTGCAATGCGGGTACTTTCTGGAAAAGAAAGATCCGCGGGAGAATAATCGTCGTAATTCACATGTTTCCGGCAGAGTAACCGGACGTGAATGGAGGAAGTCAGATGAATAATTACATGAAAACTATTTTGGCTGCCGGTCTTTCGGCGATTGTTACTGTCGGAGCCATTGTTCCCGCGGAAGCAATGCCCATCGCCCCGGTCGCACCTGCGGCTCCGCAGGCGGACAATAATCTGGTAAACGTCCAGTACTGGCGTGACCGCGACTATGGTCCACGCTGGTATGGCGGTCACCGCGGTTATCGCGAATATCGTCCGGGCTACCGTCGCCACAATGGCTACTGGTTCCCGCTGGCAGCCTTCGGCGCCGGTGCGATCATCGGTGGTGCGCTGGCGCAGCCGCGTGAGGTCTACCGACCCGTGCCGGAATATCGTCCGCGTCCGGTCTATCGCGAGTATCGACCAGTCGTGCGCGGTGGCCTGAGCCAGAGCCATGTGAACTGGTGCTTCGGTCGCTATCGTTCCTACGATGCCTATAGCAACACGTTCCAGCCTTACCACGGCCCACGCCAGACCTGCTATTCGCCTTACGGCTGATTGCGGTCACATAGGCTGAAAAGCAAAAGCCGTCCGGTTCATCCGGGCGGCTTTTTGTTAGATGATGCCGACGCGCCGCAGCAGATACCAGGACAGAAGAATGGATGCGATGATGAAGCCTGCCGCATACATCGTTCCGCTCGCGCCATCGATAAAGGGCAGCGCGCTGGTGTTCATGCCGAAAAACCCGGTGACCAGCGTTGGCGGAAGCAGGAAGGCCGTCATGATGGAGAGGATATAAAGATGCCGGTTCGTCTCCGAGGAAAGCTTGGAGTCGATTTCTTCATGCAGTAGCCGCGCCCGTTCCTGCAGGGCGTAGACATCGTAGTCCACGGATTCCAGCCGGCTGGTCAGCCGCCCGGCGATTTCCTCGAAACCGGCAGGCATCTCATCCTCATCTGCCGCAGAAGCGCGGCGCATCAGGGTCAGCACCGTGCGCAGATGCCGGTGCAGCCGCACGACAGTCCGTCTAACGGGCGCAAGCCTGCGTCGCTCGTCGCGCGGGGTCGTGTCATAAACATAGTCCTCGATGGCGTTCAGCTCTTCCGTCGTTTCAAGCACGAGGTTGATGAGGCTGCGCTGAAACTCCGCCACCAGCGCTTCGAAAATATGCGAGGGCGTGATGTAGCGCTTCGGGTTCTTGTCGATGGCTGCACGCAGCCGGTCGACCGAGCGCAGAGGTTGAAGCCTTGTGGTGATGATGAAGCGATCGGTGACGGCGAAATGCAGCCAGCCGAGATCACGCGTTTCCTGATCGAACTCCCGCTGAAAATCGACCAGCGTGCCATAAAGCGCACCTTCATCGACAGTGATCGAAGGATGCGTCTCATGTGTCGTGAGGCTGGCCCGCAGATTTTCGTCCAGCCCCGGAATGGCCTCCAGAAAGGACGACACACGCGTATCCGCCAGATTGAGATGCAGCCAGAAAAAACCATCGCTGCTTTCCATGTCGCTCCACTGCGCATCGGGCGCCAGCCGCGTGCAGGGAGCGATACCCGGGCGGAAGCGATAGGCCCAGACGAGGCCGGGAATGGCAGGGTTTTGTATATCCATTGTCATGGTCCTGAAGGGCGGGGGCCGGACGGCGAAATAGCGATTTCGGCCATGGGAAGGCCGATCATGCTGACCAGAGTTTTATGACAGTTTCACCACAGCGATAGCCCCATGGGAAGGAATTTTCAAATTGACGTTTACGTAAAAATCATTTAGCCCGAAAGCACATCGCATTGTAGGCAGACGCTTCGGGAGGAGGCAGGATGTACACCGCACCGGTAGACGAAATCGCTTTTACGCTGAAACATGTGGCAGGTCTCGGTGAGGCTTTGGACGCGGGCGTGCTGGGTGATCTCGATGAAGATGTCGTTGACGCCATTCTCCATGAAGCCGGTCGTTTCGCCACCGATGAAGTTGCGCCGCTTGCCGAAGTAGGCGACCGTCAGGGCTCAAAGCTTATCGACGGCAACGTGAAGACACCGGATGGCTGGGCGGATCTCTATCGCCGTTGGGCAGAAGGCGGCTGGAACGGGCTGACTGCGCCAGAGGAATTTGGCGGGCAGAACCTGCCGCATATGCTGAATGTCGCGGCACTCGAAATGTGGAACTCCGGCTCCATGGCTTTCGCGCTTGCGCCGACGCTGACCATGGGCGCCGTAGAGGCGCTCGTAAAGCACGGCAGCGACGCGCTGAAGGCGACCTATCTGGAAAATCTCGTGACCGGTAAATGGACCGGCACGATGAACCTGACCGAGCCGCAGGCGGGTTCCGATCTCGCAGCCCTGAAATCCCGCGCCGAGCGCGCCGAAGACGGCACCTATCGCATTTTCGGCCAGAAGATTTTCATCACCTGGGGTGAACACGACGCCGCCGAAAACATCATCCACCTCGTTCTCGCGCGCCTGCCGGATGCACCGGCGGGCACGCGCGGTATTTCGCTTTTCCTCGTGCCGAAATTCTTACCCGATGCAGCGGGCAAGCCGGGTGAGCGCAACGATCTCTTCTGTCACGCGCTCGAGCACAAGCTCGGCATCCACGGTTCGCCAACCTGCACCATGATCTTCGGTGACGGTCGCTTCGGTGCCGAGAAGGGCGCTATCGGCTGGCTGGTCGGTGAGGAAAACAAAGGCCTCGCCTGCATGTTCACCATGATGAACAATGCCCGCCTTGCCGTGGGCATGCAGGGTGTTGCCATCTGCGAAGCCGCGACGCAGAAGGCCATCGAATATGCCGGGGACCGCACGCAGGGCAAGGCGCCCGGCACCAAGGCGACCGGCATGAGCCCGATCATCGAGCATCCCGATATCGCCAGAACGCTGCTGACGATGAAGGCGCTGACGCAGGGCTCCCGCGCCATCAGCTTCGCCTGCGCCCATGCCATCGATATGAGCCACGCCAAGAGCGATGCGACGGAGCAGAAATTCTGGCAGGAGCGCGCAGCGCTGCTGACGCCAATCGCCAAATCCTTTTCCACCGATGCCGGTGTGGATGTGGCCTCGCTCGGCATTCAGGTGCATGGCGGCATGGGCTTTATCGAAGAAACCGGTGCTGCCCGCTATCTGCGCGACGCCCGCATCGCGCCGATCTATGAAGGCACAAACGGCATTCAGGCCATCGACCTCGTTCTGCGCAAGCTGCCGCTTTCGGAAGGCCAACAGGTTCGCGGTTTTATCGGTGAATTGAAGGCGGTTGCCGATGCCGTGCGCGCCTCAAACAAGCCGGAACTTGGCGATACGGCTCGCTATCTCGACCAGAGCCTTGCCGATCTGGAAGAGACGACCGAATGGCTGCTGGACAGCATCGCCAAGGGTGAAACGACTGCCGTTCTGGCTGGAGCAACGCCTTATCAGCGGCTCTTCGGTCTGGCGCTGACCGGCACCTACCACGCCAAGGGCGCGCTGGCCTCCGTCGATGATGGGCAGGGCGGGAAGCGTGATGCGCTTTGCCGTTTTGCCGCTGAAAACCTTCTAGGCGAAACCACGGCCTTGAAGGACCGCGTCATCTCCGGTGCCGCAAGCCTTGAAGCCGCCCGCGCTGTTCTGGCTTAAGGAGTTGCCGATGTCCGATCATATCCTCATCGAACGTCCGCAATCCGCCCCCGGCGTGCGCGTCATTCGCTTCAACCGGCCTGAGAAAAAGAACGCCATCACGGATGCGATGTACCGCGCCATGATCGAGGCCTTGCGAGACGCGGACGCCGATGCGGATGTCCGCGCCATCGCCTTTCTCGGCACCGAGGGTTGCTTTTCCGCCGGTAACGACATGGCTGATTTCATGGCCTTCGCCATGTCCGGCGGCAAGGGACGCCTTGCGGCAGGGGATTTTCTCCATGCGTTGGTTGGTGTTGGCAAACCCATCGTCTCCGGCGTCGATGGTCTGGCCATCGGTATCGGCACGACCTTGAACCTCCACTGCGATCTGACGGTCGCTTCCAGCCGCAGCCTGTTCAAGACGCCATTCGTTGATCTGGCGCTGGTACCGGAAGCTGCCTCCAGCCTTCTCGTTCCCCGCATTATCGGCCACCAGCGCGCTTTTGCGCTGCTTGCCGCAGGCGAAGGCTTTTCGGCGGAACAGGCGCGCGAAGGCGGACTGATCTGGAAAGTCGTTTCGGAAAGCGAAGTCGAAGCGGAAACGCTGAAGATCGCCGCCAGCCTTGCAGCCAAACCACCACAGGCGCTGAAGATCGCGCGCGATCTGCTACGTGGAGATGTCGAGGAAGTCCGCAAGCGGATCGATGAGGAAATCGTCCACTTCGCAAGCCAGCTTCAGAGCGCGGAAGCACGGGCCGCTTTCGAGGCATTCATGCGGCGTTAAGCCTCTCTCGTGGAAGGTGGCGCTCTTTACGGAACAGGAACGGGTAGAGCCTATTCTGACCGTAATCGCCCTCTTTCGAGAAAGCCGCCGCCATGCGCAGAACCGCCTTCGCAACGCTTGCCATCCTGTCGTTGTTCACCGCCGCAGAGGCCGCAAGCCTTTCGGCCCCGATCATGTCCCAGCCTGCGCAGAGCGATGTGATTCAGGTCGAAAACTTCAACAGCCGTTCTGCGCCAAGCCAGAACAACAACGACCGCCGCCGCCCGGCGCGCTTCGTCTGCGTCATCACCCCGCCAGAAAGCGCCAACCGCTCGCGCCCCTATATCTGCCCGGTCCAGCAAGGCCGCGTCGGTGGCCGCTGCCGCTGTAACGGTGTCGTCGGCAACGGTAATATCGATACGGCCTGGTAGCATCCAGCCGATCTTCTGCTCGCGGACCTATTGTTTCCCCTCATTCCTGTGCTTGTCACAGGAATCCAGTGTCGCGCGTCTGCGCGGCGAGAGAGTCTTTTCAGCCCAAAGACTTGGGTGGCTAGATTCCTGTTACGAACACAGAAATGAGAAGGAGTGAAGCGTCTGCCTCACTTCTCCAGCGTTGCCACCGCTTCGACATGCGAAGACCACAGAAACTGATCGACAGGCGTCACGCTGGTTACGCGATACCCGCCCGCAACCAGAATCGAAAGATCACGCGCAAGGCTGAGCGGATTGCAGCTGACGGCGACGACCTTCTTGACTGTGCTGCGCGCCAGTTCCTTGCACTGAGCTTCCGCACCGGCACGCGGCGGATCGAAGACGACGGCGTCGTAATTCTTCAGTTCCTTGATGATCAGCGGATAGCGGAAGAGGTCTCGCTTTTCGATGCTGACGGGCTTCAGGCCTTGCGTGTTGCGTGCCGCCAGATCAAGCGCCTTCAACGGCTTGTCCTCGGCCTCGACAGCATGCACTTTGCCAACCCTTGCCAGTCGCAGCGAAAAGGTGCCGGAACCGCAGAACAGATCGGCAATGCGCTTGGACTTGCCAACATGCGCCAGCACCAGCTCCGCCATCGCATCTTCAGCCTGCTTGGTCGCCTGCGCAAAACTGCCGGAGGGCGGGGAAACCTTGACGTCGCCGAACTCGATCACCGGCTTCTGTGGCTCGATCAGGATCTCGCCCGAGAGCGAAACGCGCGCGATGCCGCGCATGGAGAGCACGGTCTTGGTCAGCACCTGCCGCTGCTTGTCATTGACCGATTTGATGCCTTCGAACGAAATATCGAGGCCTGACAATGTTTCCATCACCGTAATGCGAAACGGTTCGGCATTGGCCGTGAGCGACAGACCAATGGCGCGGATATCATCCAGCCGAGACACGATACCGGGCCGGGAGATCGGACATTCTTCGATGTCGACGATGTGATGGCTATTGGCCTGGCTGAAGCCCAGAAGGAGACCCTTCTCGGTTTTGCGGGCAGCGAAGACGACACGGCGTCGCTCGCCGGGGCGACAGATCACCAGCGGCCCGACTTCGACATCCAGCCCCTTGGAGCGCATGGCGGACACCACGAGATTGCGCTTGAAAGCATGATAGGCTTCGTCTGCCATATGTTGCAGCGAGCAGCCGCCACAGGTGCCGTTCTTGCCATCCGGCCCGAAATGCCGACAGGCAGGCTCGCGCCGCTCCGGCGAGGCCTCGGTGATCGACATGATCGTGCCCTGGTCCTTCACGCGGGCAATCGCCACCGTTTCGCCGGGCAGCGAGAAGGGCACATAGACCGTGCCTTCGGGACAATGCGCGATGCCATCGCCCTGTGCACCGAGGCTCTGGATTTTAACGGTCTGGGTGCTCATGGCTTTCTGCCTCCGAGAAGGAATTCTACATTGCCATCCCCACCCGCAATGGGGGAGGGGATGAGGCCAAGGCTTTCCCAGCCCATGTCTTCCACCAGCCAGCGCTCCAGCTCGGCAGCAACGAGGGGCGCGGTTTCCGGCTCCTTCAACAGGCCCGCCTTGCTGATGGCATCGCGACCGGCTTCGAATTGCGGCTTGACGAGAAGAACAGCAAGCGCACCCTCCACAGCCAGATCCAGCGCGGGCGCCAGCGCCAGCTTCAGCGAAATGAACGATACGTCGGAAACAATGAAGCTGATCTCGCGATCATCGATATCGTCCAGCGTCAGGAAGCGGGCATTCAGCCCCTCGATGCTGGTGACACGCGGATCGGCCTCGACGCGCGGATGGATTTGTCCATGGCCAACATCGATAGCGGTCACGTGTTCCGCACCCCGTTGCAGCAGCACCTCGGTAAAGCCGCCGGTGGAGGCGCCAACATCCAGACATTCGTGGCCGGTGGGGTCCAGCTTGAAATGGTCAAGCGCCGCGACGAGCTTCAGGGCTGCGCGCGAGACATAATCCTGTGCCGGGTCGTTGATCTCGATAGCGACATCCTCTGCAAAGCTGAGGCTCGGCTTGGTGACGATCTTGCCATTCACGCTCACCGTTCCGCGCGAAACGGCATCGCGCGCGCGGGAGCGGCTGGCAAACAGGCCTTTCGAGACCAGAAGCTGGTCCAGGCGTTGATTTTCGGTCGTTTTGGTCATGATGCTTGTGTCAATGACGATCAATCGACCGCAGTGCAAGCGGTTTGTGATGTGCCCGATACCAAGTGCCGCTTTTTACCAAACGTCACTTTCTTCACTTTTGCTACATTACCCTGCGGGAACTTAAACAAAAATCAACGGCTTTCGATCACTCTGCGGCCAAGCGTAGATTATCTCGCACCTGCTGCCATGAAGGCAAAATCCTCCAGAAGAAGTGTTTGGCCTTAGCACCCCTTGGGGCTGCGCGCCACTCGACATGTCGAAGAAGAGTTCTCGATGTCTTTGAAAAATCTGCCTATTAACGTCAAGCTGATGATGACTTTCGTCGCCTTGATGGGTGTGTGCCTTGTGGCATCGGCATTTGTCTTCCTCCAGACGATTGACGCCCGGCGTCTGTCGCAGGAGCAGGTGAAAACCGCCAAGCTCATGCAGAGTGTTGATGAAGCGAAAGCGGCCATGCTGGAGCAGGTCGTCAACCAGCGCGGCTACCTGCTTTTCCGCAGCGACAGCACCTATAATGACGTTTTTGCGCAGCGCGACCAGATGCTTGCGAAGCTGAACGAGGCGCGTGGTTATGCAGCCGGTCAGCCGGACATTCTGAAATCCATCGACGACATGGAATCGACCGCGACCGTCTTTTACAAGCAGCTCGCAGAACCGCAGATGGCAGCACGCAAGACGACGGAAGCGCCCATCAGCGAAGTCATCGAAATTGGCCGCAACCAGGCCAAGGGCCAGGTTGATGGCTTCCGCGCTGCCGCTGCCAAGATCAAGGATCAGCTCAACGCCCTGTCGCAAACGGAAGTCGGCGCACAGGAAGGCGCCCATGCCAACCTGCAATATGCGCTTCTGGGCGGCGGTGCAGCAGCCGGTGTGGTTGCCGTTCTGCTTATCTGGGCACTCTCTCGCGCTATCGTCACGCCCATCGTCGGTATGACCAGTGCCATGAGCCGCCTTGCCAATGGTGATAACAGCGTGGAGGTTCCTGCGCTCGACCGGGGTGATGAAGTCGGCCAGATGGCAAAGGCCGTGCTTGTCTTCAAGGAAGCCGGTGCGGAGAAATCCCGTCTGGCAGACGAGAGTGATCGCATGCGCTCCGCAACGGAAGCAGACCGCCGTCGCAACGAAGCGGAGAAGGAACGCGCCGAAGCTGAGCAGATGTTTGCCCGTGAAGAACTGGCAAAGGGCCTGCAGGCACTGGCCGATGGCAATCTGGATTACCGTATCCAGCAGCCTTTCACGGCTTTCATCGAGCCACTTCGCCTAAACTTCAACGGCTCTCTGGATACGCTTCAGCAGACCCTGCGCAAGGTTGGCGAAAACGCAGCCGCCATCAATGCCGGTGCTTCTGAAATGTTGGCAGCAGCCGACGATCTTTCGCGCCGCACCGAACAGCAGGCTGCTTCCATCGAAGAAACAGCTGCTGCTCTGGAAGAAGTCACGACCACGGTTCGTGATAGCGCCAAGGGTGCGGAAGAGGCCGGTGCTCTGGTTCAGCGTGCCCGTGCGGGTGCCGAACAGTCCGGTACGGTCGTTCGCAAAGCGGTTGCCGCCATGCAGGAGATCGAAAAATCATCCGGCGAAATCACCAACATCATCGGCGTTATCGATGACATCGCTTTCCAAACCAACCTTCTCGCACTGAATGCAGGCGTTGAAGCGGCGCGTGCCGGTGAGGCAGGCAAGGGCTTCGCCGTCGTTGCCCAGGAAGTGCGTGAACTTGCGCAGCGTTCCGCAAATGCCGCCAAGGAAATCAAGGCGCTGATCAGCACGTCCGGCCAGCATGTCGAAAACGGCGTGAACCTGGTCGATGAAACCGGCAAGGCGCTTCAGATGATCGTGGCCGAAGTGGAAGAGATCAACAGCCACGTCAGCGCCATCGTCACCGCCGCGCGCGAGCAGGCAACCGGTCTTCAGGAGATCAATACGGCAGTCAACACCATGGACCAGGGCACGCAGCAGAATGCCGCCATGGTGGAACAGCAGACCGCAGCCAGCCATTCGCTGGCGCGCGAAGCCGAAGCACTGAACGGCCTGATCGGCCAGTTCAACCTCGGCGGTGGCGCCCGTACGGCTTCCTTCGCACCGACGCCTGTCCCTGCCGCACCGCGCCAAACCTCCTCAGCCGCAGCCAAGCCGATCTACTCGACAAAGCCAAGCTTCACCCCCGCCGCCGTAAAGGCAACGGCACGCCCAGTCGCCTCACCCGCCCGCGCACTCGGCCAAAGCCTCGCCAAGGCCTTCGCACCAAAGGCAGAAGCCGTAGCGGCGAAGCCTGCCGAGCAGAACTGGGAAGAGTTTTAAGATTTGATATCAGGGATGGCGGAAACGCCATCCCTCTTTTTTGGCAGTGGAAAGCTCGAACTGATGGCGGTTTTGAAAAGGATAATCTTGTTCATTGCCATTCTAGGATTTTCCACATGGCTTGCCCTTCACTCTGCCTATTTTTGGGCTTTCAACGGAAATTTCGACTGCATTGAGGATGGTTGCGGCATCTTCGCAGAACTCGTTCTTTGGCCGTCTTTGACGGTCTTCAATCTTTTGATCACCGCTTTTATCTTCTGGTTCCTACGACGAACTCGAGGTCGAAAAATCCAATCAGCAGATGCTGCCTTGTCTAACGCCTCCAAAGAGCGCGCTCCTGAAGCGGCACTAAATCACCTTCGACGTCAATTAAAGTCCGCATCTCTTGCAACAGCCGGGGGATTCCGTCCACCGGATGATCCTGTGACCTCTTGGTTCTGCCGAGGTGTCGGACATCCTGATGAGGGACTTCCGATGTGGAATGGCAAGCCGATGTTTCCATTGTTGCAGATAAGAGTGGATGAGCTTCCCTTCGTGCCTCCACAACTTGAGCATATCGCGCTCATCGTGCTCTTCCACAATCTCGACCGTCATCCTTTCGATCTACCAAATGGGGAAGGATGGCTTATCAGAGAATACCAGACACTTGAAAACCTTACGCTTCTGCCGGTTGTGGAGAATGTTTACCGTCCGTTTCCTGTAAGCTGGTCAAGAATTGATGACGATGCCCCAGGGTGGGGTGATGCATGGAGCATCGTTGATTTGACTGCTGTAAACGACGATGAAGCCGCCGCTGAAATGTTTTTTGAAAGTTTTAATCGCTACGCCGTAACGAAGATCGGCGGATACCCAACGGAAATCCAGCACGCAGTAGGCCTCGACGACTTTGTATTTCAGGTCTCATCCGAAGAAAAGATTGGCTGGATGTGGGCCGATAATGGCATCGGTTATTTCTTCAGATCGCCATCAGGGGAATGGCGCTGGTCCTGCCAGTTTTACTGACTCGCAAACGTCGCAACCCGCCTAAGCTTACCCCGCAACCCCCACACCAACCTGCTTCTGGCCAAGCGCCTTGAAAACCGTGGAGACAATCCCGGCGCGGTCGAGGCCTGCTTCGGCATACATGGTTTCCGGCTTTGCCTGCTCCACCCATTGGTCGGGCAGGGTCAGCGTGCGGACCTTGAGGCCCGTATCGAGCAGACCGGCGCTCGCCATGAAATGCAGCACCTGCGCACCGAAGCCGCCAGACGAGCCCTCTTCCACGGTTACCAGAACTTCGTGGTGGCTGCTTAACTGGCGAATGAGATCGAGATCGAGTGGCTTGGCAAAGCGGGCATCGGCAACCGTGGTCGGTAGGCCAGCGGCATCGAGGTCTTCGGCAGCCGCAAGACATTCGGCAAGGCGCGTGCCGAAGGAAAGAAGCGCGATCTTCGAGCCTTCCTTGATGACGCGGCCCTTACCGATTTCGAGGATTTCGCCGCGCGCGGGCATTTCGATGCCAACGCCTTCGCCGCGCGGATAGCGGAAGGAGATCGGGCCATCATCATAGGCGGCGGCGGTGCGCACCATGTGCTTCAGCTCCGCCTCATCCGATGCGGCCATCACCACCATGCCGGGCAGGGTGGCGAGAAAGGTCGTATCGAACGAACCGGCATGGGTGGGGCCATCGGCACCGACGAAACCAGCGCGGTCGATAGGGAAGCGCACCGGCAGCCCCTGAAGCGCAACATCATGCACCAGCTGGTCATAGCCGCGCTGGAGGAAGGTGGAGTAGAGCGCGCAGAACGGCTTGTAGCCTTCAGCAGCGAGGCCCGCAGCAAAGGTCACCGCATGCTGTTCGGCAATGCCGACATCGAAGGTGCGTTTGGGGAAGAGTTCCGCCAGCTTGTCCAGCCCCGTGCCGCTTGGCATGGCCGCGGTAACGCCGACGATCTTTTCGTCCAGCGTCGCTTCCTGCACCAGAGCTTCGGCGAAGACGGATGTATAGCTCGGTGCATTCGGCTTGGCTTTCGCCTGCGCACCGGTGATGACATCGAACTTGTTGACGCCGTGATACTTGTCCGCAGCCGCTTCGGCAGGAGCATAGCCCTTGCCCTTCTGCGTCACGACATGGATCAGCACCGGACCCTTCTGGTTATCGCGCACATTGCGCAGCACGGGCAGAAGATGCTCGAAGGAATGCCCGTCGATGGGGCCGATATGATAGAAGCCAAGCTCTTCGAACAGCGTGCCGCCCGTTACATAGCCGCGCGCATGCGTCACGGCGCGGGTAATGGCGCGGTCGATGGTCTTGCCGAGATAGGCCGTCAGCTTCTTGCCGAAATCGCGGAAGCCCATATAGGTGCGGCCCGAGGCAAGGCGGGCCAGATAGGCGCTCATGGCGCCCGTCGGCGGCGCAATCGACATGTCGTTATCGTTGAGGATGACGATCAGACGCGCATCCAGCGCACCGGCATTGTTCAGCGCTTCGAAAGCCATACCCGCGGACATCGAGCCATCGCCGATGATGGATATGACCTTGCGGTCGCTCTGCCCAAGCTCCGCAGCAACGGCCATGCCGAGACCGGCGGAGATGGAGGTGGAGGAGTGGCCCGCACCGAAATCGTCATATTCGCTTTCAGCGCGACGCGTGAAGCCGGAAAGCCCGTCTTCCTGCCGCAGCGTGCGTATGCGATCACGCCGCCCCGTCAGAATCTTGTGCGGATAACACTGGTGGCCGACATCGAAAATCAACCGGTCTTCGGGAGTGTTGAAAACCTTGTGGATGGCAATCGTCAGTTCCACGACGCCGAGGCCAGCACCCAGATGCCCACCGGTTTTGGAAACGGCATCGATCATCTCGTCGCGCAATTCCCTGGCCAGTTGCGGCAGGTCGCGATCCTCGATTGCCTTGAGATCGGATGGGAATTTCACCCGGTCAAGCAATGGTGTTTCTGGCATTCCGGTCAAACTATCGGCCTTCGTGTTTTTAGAATAACGCACTCTCTAAATGGGGGAGGGCGCAGCCTTCGACAAGCTCTTAATCGTTTTAACGAATTTCAACCCTGCGGCAAAGGGACAAACTCTTCTTCGTCTCCCGGTACGATATCAAAACGCCCGGTTCTCCACTCTTCCTTGGCCTGTTCTATGCGTTCTTTTGATGACGAAACGAAATTCCACCAGATGTACCGCCGGGAATTCAGCGCAGCACCGCCAAACAGCATGATGTGGCACCCCTGCGCGCCGCCCTTCAGCGTGATGTCATCGCCAGCGCGAAATGCCAGCAACTGATCCGCCGCGAAAACATCGCCAGCAACTTCCAGCGAACCCGAAAGAATATAGATCGCCCGCTCCTCATGGTCGGCGGGGAAGGGAAACTTCGCGCCGGGCGCCAGCGAAAGGTCGGCATATAGCGTATCGGTAAAGGTCTTCACCGGCGAACGCAGGCCTGCAAAATTGCCGATGACGACGCGGCCCTGAGCGCCCGTGGCATCGATAACCGGCATCGCGCTTCGCTCCGTATGGGCGAAATCCGGCGCTATCTCTTCCTTGTCATCGGGCAGCGCCAGCCAGGTTTGCAAGCCGGACATGGACAGCGGATGCCCGCGCAGATTTTCCGGCGTGCGCTCCGAATGCACGATGCCGCGCCCCGCCGTCATCAGGTTGATATCGCCGGGGCGGATGACGAGTTCGGTTCCGAGACTATCGCGATGCTTGATCTCGCCATCGAAGAGATAGGTGACTGTGGAGAGGCCGATATGCGGATGCGGTTTCACATCTAGCGCCTCGTCCGCCTTCAATATCGCCGGACCCATTCGGTCGAAGAAAATGAAAGGGCCAACCAGCCGACGCTCCCGCGTTGGCAAGGCACGGCGCACGGAAAAGCCGCCAATATCGCTAGAGCGCGGAATGATCAGGTTCTCGATGGCATCACAGGCAAAAGCATCGCCCGCTGCCGGGTCATTCCCGGGAAAAAAAGACATGGAGGTTTCTCCTGCGTGATTAATCATGAGATTACCACGATTTGCCGGGTTAGTGAGGATTGTCTTGTGAACGGTGTGTTATCGCAGGGAGATGTACATTAACCCCGGCGAACCGAACCCCTCACCAAGAAAACCTAAGACTTCGCTTTGCGAAGATCGAGTTTTTCTATCCTCTCCCACAAGGGGACCGTTGCGTAACTTCCGACATAAGCTGATTGCCAAACGACAAATCACCTTGGCCACCGCCCTTCCTATCGAGGG
>JAAIGF010199990.1_pt1 | contig 20362 bp, 14 predicted proteins | sample 6487441 | NCBI WGS metagenome assembly JAAIGF01 (sample SAMN13974129, study PRJNA590717) | phyllosphere metagenome | biome: pepper field; feature: multiple bacterial spot infested pepper fields; material: pepper leaves; isolation source: leaves from pepper fields | host: Capsicum annuum ... | reverse complement strand
AGAACATTGCTGTTCTCTATGTTTTGAAGAACCGAAGTTCTTCACTCACTCGTTGTTCAGTTTTCAAAGATCAAACTCTTTCGTTGTCGCTCTCGCAACAACTTTTATATCATATCATGTTGTGTTTCTTTCGTCAAGCACTTTTTTTGAAGTGTTTTTCACTTCAATATGCAATTCGAAAGCTCTTCATGACACGTTTTCTTTCATCACCACTCGTTCGTGACAACTTTTATAATATATCACGTGAGCTCAAATGATGTCAACACTTTTTTAATATAACTTTAAAATGTTGTTTTGATTAACTGTAGCCATAAAATAATGACCGTTGATTAATATAGCATGTTCATTCATTCGTCGTCAATTCCTAAATTCATTCGAGTGTATGGCTCCGGGAAGGTTGGAGAATAAGATTTATTGAAGAGCTCTACTTCATACAGCAATACACATAGTGTCGTTTCAAGATTCTATCCTATGTATTATGAAATTAGGTGGATGTATATAGCGTTTTATTACAATATCGGAAGTACTTTTACATAAATAACTATCCGGGAATTGAGTTAATTTCTTGTTGTTATCATTTTAAATTAGCATGATTCTGTATTATAGAAGATTATTGAAGGTTCCTATGGAACCTATCCTCTCTTATTCTATTACCTTATACATTACCTCTATGATCTGGGTCTGGGTCTGGGTCTGGGTCTGGGTCTGGGTCTGGGTCTAAAAAGGCTACACCAGGAGGCTATACGAATATACGTATACCTACTGACGTAGCCTTTTGTTATATCATTTAGAAGTTATCATGGTCATCTACCTATACACTCATTCTGAGCATAGCAAGACATTATACCGATTACAGTTCGCGTCGTCCTTCCAATGCTTTGGACAAGGTTACTTCATCGGCATATTCTAAGTCACCGCCAACAGGTAGTCCGTGTGCAATTCGAGTGACTTTTAGATTAAATGGCTTCACCAGTCTGGAAATGTACATAGCCGTGGCTTCACCTTCAATATTCGGGTTGGTTGCCAGAATCAACTCTTGGACGCGCTCATCGCTAAGGCGATTCAGCAACTCCTTAAGCTTGATCTCTTCCGGTCCAATTCCTTCGATTGGCGAAATCGCACCATGCAGTACATGGTAATAACCATTAAATTCTCTGGTACGCTCCATCGCTACCAGATCCTTGGGTTCCTGTACAACACAGATTACCGAAGCATCGCGCGTTTTGTCCTGACAAATCTGGCATGGGTCTGCATCGGTAATATTGCCGCAGATCGAGCAATAATGAAGATTGCGCTTCACATTAACCAGTGCTTTGGCAAAATCAATCACGTCGTCTTCCTGCATACGAAGGACGTGAAATGCCAGTCGCCCCGCTGTCTTCGGCCCAACCCCTGGCAGGTGCGTAAAAGCATCAATCAACTTGGCAATCGGTTCGGGATAGTACAATACAGCGATCTCCTTTGAGACCGGTCATCTTGATCAATGCCGATCAGTAATTTTAGAACAAGCCTGGAATATTCATTCCGCCTGTGAATTTACCCATGTCTTTGTTCGCCAGTTCTTCCGCTTTGGTCATTGCATCGTTTACTGCTGCCATCACCAAATCTTGCAGCATTTCAACATCGTCTGGATCTACAGCTTCTGGTTTGATGTTGATTGCGAGAACTTTTTTGTGTCCATTTACCTCAACAGAAACAACGCCGCCACCGGATGTACCTTCAACCGTTTTGCCACCCAGCTCTTCTTGTGCTTTCAGCATTTGCTCCTGCATTTTCTTTACCTGTTTCATCATCTGGTTCATGTTACCCATTACGATCATCTCCTCTAGTCAAATAATTGATTATATCATTCTTTAATGACAATGAGTTCCTCGCCAAACAGCTGAATGGCTTCATCTACTAAGGCTTCTCCCTTGTCCTCTTGCTCATGTTCTAGCTTAAGTTCTTCGCTAGGCTGTTCGCTTGTACCTTCAATCGCATCCAGCCAATCCTTTTGCATCATCGTAATGAGTCGATACGGACTGCCCAGCACTTCTTCCAGTACAGACTCGACCACCTGTCGATTCGCTGCCTTCTCAATCGTCTCACGGTGCATATCATGCTTAAAGGCTACCAGGATAGCGTCTTCGTGCATAGATACCGGTTCGCAATTGACAAACCAGGCATGAATCGTCACTTTGACTTCTTTGACTCGTTGTAGCACTTTGCTCCAGGAGCCAGCTATGCGAGTGAAGTCTTCTTGAGTACGATTGGAGACATAGTGTGGCATCTGAGGCGGAATCTTAGCAGCCGACGAAATACGAGGTGCTGGCGCGCGTCTTCCAGCTGGAGCATTACTACCGCTAGCATCGCCGCCGACACCCCCGGATTTTATTGCTTTCTCCAGCTTCTGTTCCAGTGCTGCCAGTTGTTGCTTGAGCTGACGTACTTCATCCGAGGCGATCGGTTGTGCACTGGAAGTCGATTCACTTCCTGTTGCAACCGCACTTCCTTGAGCGGATAAACCACTCAACTTGAGCAAGGCGACTTCAAACAACATCTGCGGCTGAGTCGCATACTTCATTTCCGTCTGATAATGATTCAGCGTATCAATGATAGCAAATAACTGCTCGCGACTAAATGCAGTCGCTGTATCTCGGAAATTATCCGGATTCAGCATTCGTTCGGTTAGATCGCCTGCGTTTGGAATCATCTTAATCATCAGTACATCGCGGAAATAATAAAGTAGGTTCTCCATGCATTTCTCAGCACTCTTGCCTTCTTGCATGAACGATTCGACCATTTGAAGCACTTTACCCACATCACCTTGTAGTAAAGCGGTAGCCAAGTCTGCAAATTGCTCGGAAGCGATACCGCCTGTCATTTGTAACACTTGCGGATAAGTGATCTTGCCTTCAGTGAATGCAGACACCTGATCCAAAATACTGAGTGCATCGCGCATACCACCATCCGATAGACGTGCGATATACTCTAGCGCATCTGGATCAGCTTCCATTCCTTCTTGTGATGCAATCAGCTCCAGTCGTTGCGCTTGCTCCTGCAAGGATACCCGGCGGAAGTCAAAACGCTGACAACGTGAAATGATCGTCGCTGGCAAACGATGAGGCTCAGTGGTTGCCAGAATAAAAACCACATGCCCCGGCGGCTCTTCCAGCGTCTTCAGTAGCGCATTGAACGCTTCCGTCGTCAGCATGTGGACTTCATCAATGATATATACTTTGCGCCGAACTTCGGTGGGCGCATATTTTACCTTTTCCCGTAAATCCCGGATTTCTTCGACACCCCGGTTCGAGGCAGCGTCAATCTCCAGCACGTCCATAATATTGCCTGAGGTGATTCTTTTGCAAGTCTCGCACTCGTTACAAGGCTCAATAGCAGGGCCATTCTCACAGTTGATCGCCTTCGCCAGTATTTTGGCTGCTGACGTTTTCCCTGTTCCTCTGGGACCATTAAACAGGTACGCATGTGAAATACGCTCTTCCCGAATGGCATTTTGCAGTGTCTGAATGATATGCTGCTGTCCTACCATGTCCTGAAACGACTGCGGCCGCCAAGCACGATAAAGTGCGATGTGTTCCACTTGCTTACCTTCCTTCTGCAGAAAATAGAGGTGAGGTATGGATATTTTGCTGTGCAAAACTCCTGTTTCATTTCACCTCGTGTTTGAAAATTACAAATAGGATAGATAATCTGCTCTGTCCTGTACTCCATCCGTAAATGAATAGTAGTACCTTCTATAAGACGATGATAAAGCTCCATATCCTACTCTTTATTATACTATAAATCCACCTTTAACAAAACCGGAATAGCTTCTTTAACAAGCAAAAAAACACCCTTGCAAAGCGCAAAAGGTGTTTTGAATATGCTGTATAATATACCGTGCACCTGCCTTCGATAATTGCGATCCGAACGGTTCTTCTGAGCAACAGCTCAGGTTAGGCACTCCTTCGGCACAAGAACGAAACTGCTTATGGCTGCTTCCTTCCGGACCTGACCAGGTTCACAGGAGTCCCTTGCGAAGGACCCATCCGTCAACACTGAGCTCAGATACCTGCCTCACATCGACAATACCTAGGACAGGAATTCAATCTCGCTATAGCGGATTGCGAGTTACAGGGCACCGCTACCTCCCCATCTAGCACGGCATTACATAATTATACCGGGATTACTAAGCATTTGCAACCGTTATATATAACAGCGCACCGCAAGACACCTAGCATACGATAAAAGTGAAGATAGCTGATTGCATATACAGCATCTGAGCTTTCTGAACAAGCGAGTCAGCTGTATATGCTGTCTTCCCTGTCTTAGCTGATGAATCAGCTTAGCTAAGTTATACACCAGCTTCAGCTTTAACTTCCTAAGCTATGCGGACTTAACTATCTCAGTAAGTCGCATCGTCAGCTTACTTAGTCGTTGCCGATGTTGCGGTAGCCCGTGTAGTACGTCGTCCTGTACCCGATGTGCTACTAGAAGCAGTTGATTTTTTGGCACTAGAGCTAGAGGTTCCACCGGATGACTTTTTGCTATCTTCCTTAATATCAAACGATGCCAGAAATTCTTGATTTGTTTTGGAGTTACGCAGCTTCTTGAGGAAGCCCTCGACGAAGTCCGGCGTTTCACTCATGTTTTTGCGAATATGCCAGATGGTATCGAGCTCTTCTTTTTCCAGCAGATCCTCTTCGCGGCGTGTACCGGAACGACGGATATCAATCGCTGGGAAAATACGACGCTCTGCCAGCTTACGATCCAGATGAAGCTCCATATTACCTGTACCTTTAAACTCTTCATAGATAATATCATCCATACGAGATCCAGTGTCGATAAGAGCCGTCGCCAAAATGGTCAGACTTCCGCCCTCTTCCACATTACGCGCAGAACCGAAGAAACGCTTCGGACGATGGAATGCTGCAGGGTCGATACCACCACTTAATGTACGTCCGGATGGCGGGATTACGAGGTTATACGCACGTGCCAGACGAGTAATACTATCCAGCAGGATAACCACATCTTTTTTGTGCTCCACCAGACGAAGAGCACGCTCCAATACAAGCTCTGCTACTTTGATATGATTTTCTGGCAATTCGTCAAATGTGGAAGCGACCACTTCACCTTTGACCGAACGCTGCATATCGGTAACTTCCTCTGGACGCTCGTCGATCAACAATACAAAGAGTTCAATCTCCGGGTTGTTTTCGGAAATGCTGTTCGCGATTTCTTTGAGCAACAGCGTTTTACCTGCTTTGGGTGGTGCTACAATCAGACCACGTTGTCCCAAGCCTACAGGAGCGAGAACATCCATAATACGAGTGGATAATTTGTTAGGAGCGATCTCAAGAGAGAGTTTCTTTTGTGGGTAGAGAGGGGTTAGTGCCGGGAAGTGTAAGCGTTCTGCCGCTTGCTCCGGACTGGTTCCATTTACCGCATTGACCTGTAAGAGGCCGAAGTAACGTTCATTTTCTTTGGGTGCGCGGCACTTACCGGATACCAGATCACCGGTACGCAGATCGAATTTGCGGATCTGAGAAGCGGAAATATAAATATCTTCTGTGCTTGGCAGATAGTTAATCGGTCTTAAGAAACCGTAGCCTTCAGGCAAAATTTCCAGTACACCATGCATAAACATTAAGCCGCTGCGCTCTGCCTGAGCACGCAAAATAGCAAAAATTAATTCTTTCTTTTTAAGCTGACCATAATAAGCAATCTGATATTGCTTGGCAAGCTTATACAGATCCGTCAGCTTCATTTCTTCCAGATCGGAAATTTGTAAATCCATACCATAACCACCTATTCAATTTTAGTCGAGAGTGTGCGCGTGCATGATAGAAGATGTTGGGAATTAATCAGAAGGTTGAGTCGCTAGGAGTGGATACGTTCTGAATCCATTCATAGGATAGCATTACCCATAGTTGGGAGGAGATATTCAAGAGGTATGTATTTTGCAAAATACAAATGAATTCTCCTCCCGGGCAAGAGGAACAATCACGTAGGACAGATGCTGAATGATTACAGCATCTCTCTCCAGACATTAGCACCAAGATGGCGCAGGTTATCAACCAGATGGTCATAACCACGATCAATAAATTCAACACCAGATACTTCTGTCACACCCTCAGGTACAGTCAAGCCAGCGATAACGAGTGCAGCACCTGCACGTAAATCGGTCGCTTTGACCTTGGCTGCATTCAGTGGACCGCCCTCAATAATAGCGGAGCGTCCTTCTACTTTGATCTTCGCGCCCATACGCGCTAGCTCTGGCACATGCTTAAAACGGCTACTGTACACAAAATCACTGAGTACGCTAACCCCTTGCGCCTGCGTGAGCAAGCTCGTCATCGGCGATTGCAGATCGGTTGCAAAACCTGGGTAAGTCAGTGCTTTGACATCCACATGTGTGTATGCCGATTTGCCAATGACACGAATGCCTTCATCCAGTTCGTCCACATGGACACCCATCTCCAGCAGCTTTGCTGTTAAGGCTTCCAGATGCTTCGGAATCACATTGTCGATAATCACATCGCCGCGCGTTGCCGCTGCTGCGATCATATACGTACCTGCCTGAATACGGTCAGGAATAATGGAATGTTTACAGCCATGCATCTCAGAGACGCCTTCGATACGAATCGTCTCGGTTCCAGCGCCTTTAATCACAGCACCCATGGCATTCAGTAATGTTGCAACATCTATAATCTCAGGCTCTTTCGCCGCATTTTCGATAATTGTGTGGCCTTTGGCTCTCGCAGCCGCCAGCATAATATTAATAGTCGCACCAACACTGGCTACGTCTAGATAAATCTTCGCACCGCGAAGTTCTTTTGCATATAAATGAATTGAACCGTGCTCATTCGTTACGGTAGCGCCCAGTGCTTCAAAGCCTTTGATATGTTGATCAATAGGTCGAGGCTCAAAATTACAACCACCTGGCAGACCGATTGTTGCTTCTCCAAAACGACCAAGCAGTGCTCCCATCATATAATAGGATGCTCTTAGTTTTTTGACAGGCCCATTAGGCATCGGAATAGAGCGTACATCGCTTGGATCAATACGCATCTGATTGTCTGACTCGTTCCAGCTTACCGTTGCACCGAGGTTTTCCAGTATTTCCGCGTAAACCGCCACATCGCTCAGAAGAGGCAAATTATCCAGCACAACTTCCGACTCGGCGAGCAATGCCGCAGGAATAAGCGCAATGGCGCTGTTTTTCGCACCACTGATGGTGATAGTGCCCTGCAACGGACTTCCGCCGCTGATCATCAATTTTTCCATAAAGCTTAGTATCCCCCTACGTATTTTGCAGCCGATAAAACGATATTCATTGGCATTTTTGGCGGTTAAAATGGAAAGACACCGTCTGAGCGGTGTACTTCCCATGTTCAACCTATTTAATTCAACGCATCTAGTGCATAAAAGTTACGTTTATTGCGGTAAATCGTCTTGTTTTAACTTCTGCATACTGTAATATACACCAAGCTAACTCAAAAAGCGAATTACGCTTTATTGCTTGTACCGAACTCGCGGATTTTGCCGATTACGGTTTGTTTGATCGCTTCACGACCTGGAGCGATGAACGTACGTGGATCGTAAGCATCTGGTTTTTCAGCCAGTACTTCGCGAACAACTTTTGCAAATGCGATTTGGTTCTCTGTGTTTACGTTGATTTTGGACGTACCCAGGGAGATCGCTTTGTCGATATCGTGTTTAGGAATACCAGTACCACCGTGCAGTACGAGTGGCAGTTTCACTGCATCACGAACAGCTTCCATTTCTTTGAAGCCCAGGTTAGGCTCGCCATGGTAAGGACCGTGTACGGAACCCAGTGCTGGTGCCAGTGTGTCGATACCTGTTTCTTTAACGATGCGTACACACTCGTCCAGATCAGCGTACATGATGCCGCCGATTACGTCGTCTTCTTGTCCGCCTACTGTACCTACTTCAGCTTCAACAGAAACGCCTTTGGAATGCGCATATTCAACTACTTTTTTAGTCATTTCGATGTTTTCGTCGATCGAGTGGTGGGAACCGTCGATCATAACGGAAGTAAAGCCAGCGTCGATCGCTTCTTTACATTTGTCAAAGCTAGAACCATGATCCAGGTGGATTGCAACTGGAACTGTGATTTTCATATCGTGCAGCAGACCTTCTACCATTTTAACAACAGTAGTGAAGCCGCCCATGTGACGAGCTGCACCTTCAGATACACCAAGAATAACTGGGGATTTTTCTTCTTCCGCTGCGCCCAGAATCGCTTGTGTCCACTCCAGGTTGTTGATGTTGTATTGACCAACTGCATATTTCCCTTCAAGTGCTTTGTTCAGCATGTCTGTCATAGATACTAATGGCATAATGACATCCTCCTCAAATATATTGGGCACATCCTATCCAGTATGTCCCATATTGTGTAAGCCGCTACTGCATACGTGCCTATTATAACACAACCCGCTTTAAATACTAAACAAACAATTTGGGCATATTTAAGCCATTTCTCGTTGTTCTATGTGACTTTTCGCCTTCCCATTCCGCTTCATTTATGCAGAAATGCCGGCGCGAATTCCACCGAATCCGTATCGTATTATTGATCGACACCACTGCCGCGCAGACAACGGTCAACCGCTTCTCTCATTTCATCAATATCAAAAGGCTTCGTAAAATGACTCAATGCGCCAAGGTCCTTAGCTTGCTGAATAATGTCCAGCTCTCCATAGGCAGTCATCATGATCACATGAATATTCGGATGCGTCTGCTTAATATGACGCAAAATTTCAAGTCCATCCATACCTGGAATCTTCATATCGAGCAGTACTAGATCTGGCACATGCTGATTCACAATCTCCAAAGCATCTTTGCCATTCCCTGCTTGGAACATCTCATAGCCCTCACCTGCAAACAACTCCACAAGAAGTAGACGAATCCCATTTTGATCGTCGACGATTAGTATTTTTTTCTGTTCCATGTGTCACCTTTCCCTTCTTCGGTGCTGACCGGTTGCATTTGTATTTATGTTCGTAAATTAGAAGTGATGACGAGCTACGATGTGCAATTGTTCAAAGCCTGTACATACATGGTTGATAACATTCGCCATAGGAGCACCGAATCCTTCCTGAGTATGAAAAATTAGACATTCTATATCGAGCTATTTCCTTTTAAAAGGGGATTCGTATGTAATCATTATATGGTAGACTCTCACACAAAAGAAAAACCATCCGTACGCGAGCTGCGCATACGGATGGTTGCGTAAAATTGAATTTAACCTTATAATCGTAAACCCGGCTCTTGTTTTAGCCTTGGTGTTCGATCGAAGCTCTAACAAACTCACGGAACAGTGGTTGTGGACGGTTTGGACGGGAAATAAATTCCGGATGGAATTGTACAGCCAGGAACCAAGGATGATCTGGCACTTCCACGATCTCTACTAAGCGGCCATCTGGTGATGTACCGGAGATTTTCATCCCAACTTTTTCAATCTGCTCACGGTACTGGTTGTTGAACTCATACCGGTGACGGTGACGCTCATAGACAAGCTCTTCGCCATAGCATTCCATAGCTAGGGAGCCTGGCTGCAGCTTACATGGATACAATCCAAGACGCATTGTACCGCCCAGATCTTCGATATCCTTCTGCTCAGGCAGCAGGTCGATTACTGGATATGGAGTAGCTGGATTGATCTCGGAGCTATTCGCGCCTGTCATACCTGCAAATGCACGTGCATACTCGATCACAGATACTTGCATACCCAGACAAATACCAAAGTATGGTACTTTGTGCTCGCGTGCATAACGAATCGCACTGATCTTACCTTCGATTCCGCGATCACCGAAACCACCTGGAACAAGGATACCACCCAGACCGCCAAGCTTTTCAGCTACATTTTCGTCCGTCAGCTCTTCGGCATCTACCCAGCGAAGCTTCACATCTGCATTCGCGTGGTAACCGGCATGGGAAAGGGATTCAACCACACTCAGGTATGCATCATGTAACGCTACATATTTACCAACGATCGCGATCTCAACCGTCTTCTCTAGGTTCTGAATGCGGCTCAGCAGTTCTTCCCATTCGCTCATATCTGGAGCAGGAGAATCGAGCTTCAAATGTTTCACAACGATATCATCCAGACCTTCATCACGCAGGTTCAGTGGAACTTCGTATAAAGAAGATGCATCACGACATTCAACAACTGCATTTTCATCAATATCGCAGAACAGTGCGATTTTGGCTTTCATATCTTGAGACAGTTCATATTCCGTACGGCAAACGATCACGTTTGGTTGAATACCGATACTGCGAAGTTCTTTTACACTATGCTGAGTTGGCTTAGTCTTCACTTCGCCTGCAGCTTTGATATAAGGAATCAGGGTAACGTGGATGTACATTACATTGTCACGACCGACATCGCTCTTGATCTGACGGATCGCTTCAAGGAATGGCAGACTCTCGATATCACCGACCGTACCACCGATCTCTGTGATAACAACATCAGAGTTCGCTTCACGACCAGCGCGGAACACACGCTCCTTGATTTCATTCGTAATGTGTGGAATAACTTGTACTGTACCGCCCAGATATTCACCACGACGCTCTTTGCTAATGACGGAGGAATATACTTTACCTGTCGTTACATTGCTGTTTTTGGATAGGTTAATATCAATGAAACGCTCATAGTGTCCAAGATCAAGATCCGTCTCCGCGCCATCGTCTGTTACGAACACTTCACCATGCTGATACGGACTCATCGTTCCTGGATCAATGTTGATGTAAGGATCGAATTTCTGGATCGTTACTTTTAAGCCTCTGTTTTTGAGCAGTCTGCCCAGAGAAGCTGCAGTGATTCCTTTACCGAGCGACGATACAACGCCACCTGTTACGAAAATGTACTTTGTCACAATATGACCTCCTAATTGGGTTCTCCAGAAATTCAAATCAGCATGATGTATACATAGGCTCTTCTACTACAAGCACGACAATATAGGACGAATCTGCTAATTCGACCGCTGTCTATACTACGCAGTTAGAGGCTTTTTTATACAACATGCATAGGGGGATATCGCTCTAAAAAACAAAAAAAGTGACACCCGTAGTGACGGGGCACTTTTATTAATTCAGCTTTCATGCGCTGGATATCTATGTGTTTAAAGGTTTAATTCATAAGCCCATGCAATAGTTTACTCTGTTGGCTTAGCGTGTGTCAAGACATATCCGCAGAAAGATTAGCATACGTCAAAATGAGAACGTTATCATCATAGTGTTCGGCGTTCGCTGCGGTATCTATAGACTCCCGAATGCTTGGTGCACTGGAAGTCTGGGTGCTATAAGCAGATATCAAAAATCCCGCCTGCCTGCGCAAGCGGGATGGAGAGAACTTACTTCTCGTCTTCTGAATCATCTTCTTCGTTATATTCGGCTTCTTCTTCCTCGAAGTCCTCTTCTTCATCTTCCTCATCTTCAATGACAAGCTCTTCGCTCTCTTCATCATCAGAGTAGATGTCATCATCGTCGTCGTTGTTATCTACATCATCGTAGTTCTCATCTTCGACTTCATCATCCTCATCCAGACCTTCAGCAACATCATCATTGTTGAATTCATCATCTTCGATATCATCATCGTCATTATCATCATTAATGATACGTGGACGTTTCGCGTTCGCGATCGGATCTTCTGCACGCTCCAGCGGATACCAACGCTTCAAGCCCCACAGATTCGTACCTACGCAGGCAAAGCGTCCATCAATATTCAGTTCAGTGTAAAGCTGAGCGATATACTCTGTCACTTGCTCTTCATTGTATCCACGCAGTTCAGCTACTTCCTTCATCAGGTCACGATAGTACAGTGGAGTGTTCATTTTTTTCAGAACGGCAAAGGCTAGATCCACCATTGGAATCTCATGTACCTTATCCGGATTGATTTTCAATTCTTGCGGTGTGCTCACTTACGGACACTTCCTCTCAGATCCAGTTTCAAGCTGTTTATTTCATTCCGGTCTACACAGGCCATATAGCCGGAGACGGGCATTGTTAAACTATACGTTACATTATACAAAATGCTGAGATAAGTTAAACCTATTTACCTGCAAAAATCAAGTTTTTTACAAAAAATAGCCAACTTATCCGGCATAATCATCTACAGACGCCAATTTACGGCATCATTCTGCAAGATTAGCGTCCAAGGTGAGAAATGCTGGTGTTGTATAAATTACATGCGATCCGGTGCAGATACGCCGACCAGACGAAGTACATTGGCGATAACAGTACGTACGCTTCCTAGCAGCGCCAGGCGCGCCAGTGTCTTCGCACGATCTTCTGTGAGTGTACGTTCTGCTTTGTAGTAGCTATGCATCAGGGATGCCAGCTCATATACATAACGAATCAGGCGATGAGGTGCGAAGTTTTCAGCAGCGATTGCAATTTCATTCGGCAGCTCGCCCAGCTTTTGCAGAAGATCGTATTCATGTTCTGTTGTCAGCTGGCTGTAATCAATCTCGGACAGGGCAGGTAGCTCGATCCCCTGCTCTTCAGCCTGGCGGAAAATACTGCAGATCCGCGCATGTGCATATTGTACGTAGAATACTGGATTTTCATTGGATGTGGACACTGCCAGATCCATATCAAAGTCCAGATGGGAGTCGATACTACGCATCGCGAAGAAGTAACGAACCGCATCTACGCCAACTTCACTCATCAGGTCTTCCATCGTTACCGCTTTACCGGTACGCTTGGACATTTTCACCTTTTCTCCATTTTGGAACAGGCTGACCATCTGTGCGATCAGTACAGTAAGCTTCTCTGGATCATTACCAAGCGCCTGCATTGCCGCTTTCATACGCGGAATGTAGCCGTGGTGGTCAGCGCCCCAGATGTTGATCATACGATCATAGCCGCGGCTATATTTGTCTTTGTGATACGCGATATCCGGTGTCAGATATGTGTACGTACCATCGTTTTTGATCAGAACACGATTCTTGTCATCGCCGTAGTCCATCGTACGCAGCCATGTCGCACCGTCTTCTTCAAAGATCTGTCCACGTTCACGGAGCTCATCCAGTGCATCCAGTACTTGACCGTTCTCATACAGCGATGTTTCGCTGAACCAGATGTCAAAGTTCACACGGAAATCTCCCAGATCGCGCTTGATCTTGTCGAGTTCCTTACTCAGACCATAATCGCGGAAAAAGGTTGTGCGTTCGCTAGAGGACATGGACAGCAGGCTGTCGCCTTTCTCTGCCACCAGCTCACGAGCAAAGCCCTTAATATCTTCGCCATGATAGCCATCCTCTGGCATTGGCGCATCCTGACCAAGTTCCTGCAAATAACGTGCTTCGATCGACAGGCTCAGGTTCGACACCTGATTACCCGCATCGTTGATATAGTACTCACGTGTTACTTCGTAACCGGCAAAGTCGAGCAGATTGCAAAGCGAGTCGCCAAATGCTGCACCACGTGCATGTCCAAGGTGCAAGCTACCTGTTGGGTTGGCACTGACAAATTCGACTTCGATCCGTTGACCGGTTCCTTTATCAATGCGTCCGTAGTTATCACCATGCTGATGTACCGCTTCGATAACCGGGTACAGATAGTTTTTGTTCAGCTTGAAATTGATAAAGCCCGGACCCGCAATCTCGGCATGTTCGATGCCGCTTTTGCCTGTATCCAGGTTGGCGATAATATTTTCAGCGATCTGACGCGGATTCTGCTTCGCAATGCGTGTAAGCTGCATCGCGATGTTGGTTGCTAGATCACCGTGAGATTTGTCTTTCGGTACTTCCAGTGCCACCTCCGGCAAGTCTTCGGCGTTCACGATGCCTGCTGTAAGTACAGCGGCACGAACGGCCTCCTTGACGGCGTTGCGGCTTTGTTCCAATGGATTAGCTGTCATTATTTCATTTTCCTCCTGTATCGGCAGTTCATCTGAATAGATGATGATTACTGCCTCCTGTCTGCCAACGGCAGTTGGTACGTTTATGTTGCAGAGTCATGGTTCGATGATTCATCGTGGGCTTGAATATGCAAACTGACCTTAAAACGGCCACTTTGCTGTTCATGCACATACAGATCATACTCCCATGCAATTTGTCCGGTGATGCCGTTTAGTCCTTGATGAAGAGCACGGGTGTGAGTCTCCATCTCGAAGCGGGTAAACGGTGAATGATAAAATCCGGACATAGGCTCACCAGGGCGAAAGGTCTGTTCAGACTCCACACCGCCATGACGCATAATCTTGATCTCGTCATTACTTATTTTGATGATGGTACGAATCTCAGGCTGAGGCGGTTGCGGAGGCTCGGTATAACGGACGTACAGACTATTGCCTTTGACAAATGCCTGACCGACCATCTGCGTTGTACCGACTTCACCGTCCTGCTCACTTCTCAGCGTTAGCCGCACCTCATTGGCTTCCGTCATACATCCAGCTCCATTTCGGATATTCCTTCGGCTTGGCTTGCTCCATATAGACTATTTTCACAGCAAGTTCAATAAGCACACTCCTTCTTATTGTACCATCATATGCAGCGGAAAGCCGCAATTTCCGTGAAAAAGTTCATTCTTCATGGCAGGAACTTCCCGACGATTCCAGGCGACCACTGATATATAGAATTGACATGAAAAACCAGCAGCTCTGCGTGAACAGACAGAGCTGCTGGTGAATGAACAATAGGTATATGCGGTAAGATTATGATTTACACAGATCTTCGACAAATTTGGGCAGGACAAATGCAGCCTTATGCAGACGCGGGGTATAATATTTATTACTATCCATTTCTGGAATGGATGCTTCATCTACTTCCAATGGATCGTATACTTTGCTACCCATGGTGAATGTCCAAAGACCACTTGGATACGTCGGGATATTCGCGCCGTACACACGTACAATTGGGAAAATTTCTTTGACATCGCGGTTCACCTGACGGATCAGATCGGCTTTGAACCACGGATTATCGGTCTGCGCGACAAAGATTCCGTCTTCCTTGAGCGTCTCGTAAATACCCTGGTAGAAGCCTTTTTCAAATAATGGGGCTGCCGGTCCTACAGGCTCTGTGGAATCAACCATAATCACATCGTACGTATTTTTATTTTCAATAATATGCATATAGCCGTCAGCGACGTGCACTTCAACACGTGGGTTATCCAGTTCCCCTGCAATCTCGGGCAGATACTTTTTAGAGTATTCGATGACTTTGCCGTCGATTTCGACCAGAACCGCCTTCTCTACTTCGGGATGCTTGAGCACCTCACGAATCACGCCGCCATCGCCACCACCAACAACGAGCACATGCTTTGGATTAGGGTGCGTATTTAAAGCAGGATGAGCAACCATCTCATGATATACAAATTCATCTTTGACCGTAGTCATGACCATGCCATCCAGTACCAGCATGCGTCCAAACTCTTCGGTGTCGATCATCGCGAGATCTTGAAATTCCGTCTTCTCGGTTACAAGCGTTTCACGAATCTTAGCTGTAATTCCGAATACAGGTGTCTGCTTCTCTGTGTACCATAGTTCCATCTGCATAACCCTCTTTCTTCAGGTTGATTGATCATGATCCGTTTCTGACAGGCAGCAATCTAGACTCACTCGAATTATACGCGATATACCAGGGGACTGCAAAAGCAAAGCGTCCCTAATCATACAAAAGGAGTGCCATTTATGACTATTCAGGATATTGTCCAATTATCCGCACTGGAGGCCGCACCACGCTTACTCGGACAGATCATTCACCGCATCACACCTGCAGGCGAGATTCGCTGTCGTATTGTTGAAACTGAAAGCTATGGGGGCGCTGAAGATAAAGGCAGTCATGCGTATGGCAATCGCCGTACAGTACGCACCGAAATGATGTTCCGGCAGGGTGGCGTGGCGTATGTGTATTTGATTTATGGAATGTACCATTGTCTGAATGTGGTTACCGGCCCAGCTGATGATCCGCAGGCGGTGCTGATTCGAGCGGTTGAGCCGCTGGATACGATAGACGAGCAGCGCATGCTAGCGCTTCGTCCTGTTCCATCCAAACGCAAGCGGACGCTTTGTAATGGTCCGGGCAAGCTCTGTCTGGCATTAGATATCGACAAGTCGTTCAATGGGGTTCAGCTATTAGGTAGTGGCGGTACACTACGGCTTGAAGAAACCTTAGAAATGACGAACTTTGAGATTGAATGTGGACCTCGAATTAATATTGATTATGCAGAGGAATACACGGCGAAGCCGTGGCGATTTTATATCAAAAATCACCCCTATGTGTCTGCGAAAAATAGTTCACCTCTACTCTATACTGCGCCGCCGCAGCCAACATTAGATCAGATCTGAGTACATGATTCGGTGATGTAGTAGCGAGATTACTACCGCTTGCTTCATGTATACATGTTATAGGTATAGAACTAGGCTGATGAATCAGAAATACTCTCACCTGATCACAAAAATGATCACAAAAAAATGCCGCACACAGAGTTGTTCACTCTGCTAGCGGCATTTTCAGTACTTTCTCTTCTAACCAATCTTTCATTTGCTCTACCGTCATCGGCTTACCATAATAGTAGCCTTGCATCAGATAACAGCCTCTCGACTGTAAAAAGGTAACCTGCTCTGCCGTCTCTACACCTTCAGCTACAAGTTCTAGCTCCAGGTTGCGTGCGATGGCGATAATCGTGCTCACAATTGCCTGCTTGGACTTCTGATCGCTTTTACGTACGAAGATCTGATCCATTTTGATAATATCGACAGGCATCTCGTCCAACTGCCCGAGTGAAGAATAACCAGTGCCAAAGTCATCCAAGGAAACGCGCATGCCCAGCGACTGAATATGCTTGAGCTGCTCTACGGTTCCCTCCATACTGTTCATCGCAATCGACTCGGTAATCTCTAGTTCAAGATAGATTGGAGGCAGACCACTTTGCTGTACGATGCGTTCTACGCGACCTGCAAACAGCGGATTTTCAAACATACGGGCGGACATATTTACCGAGATCGGCACTGCAATACCGAGCTGGCTCTGCCACTCCTTGTTCTGCTGACACACCTCGCCAATCATCCAGTACGTGATCGGGATAATTAATCCCGTCTCTTCCGCAATCGGAATAAATTCCCCTGGCGAGACGAGTCCAAGCTCCGGATGATTCCACCTTAGCAATGCCTCCATGCCGACCAGTTCATCATGCTCTGAATCCCATTTAGGCTGATATACGATGAACAGTTGACCTGCATCCATCGCTTGCCGCAGGTCATTTTCTAGACCCATTCGCCGTAATTGACGCACATTCATTTCCTGATTGAAAATGCTATAGCGATTTTTGCCAGCATTTTTGGACACATACATAGCGGTATCAGCCGCTCGCATCAGGGAGGTCCGGTCATAGCCATGATCTGGTGATAAGGCGATCCCGATACTACCGCCCGTCACAAACACCTGATCTCCGGATAAATGATAGGGCTTTTTGATGGACTGCAATATATGCTCAGCTAGAATAATGGCTTGATCGGGCGAAATATCGCTCGCTGCAATCAAAAATTCATCGCCACCTAGCCGAAACACCTGATTATCTCCCGAAAAATGCTCAGCCTTCATGCATTCACGCAAGCGCCGAGCCACCTCAATCAGCAGTTCATCCCCCATATCATGACCTAATGTATCATTGATGGATTTGAAGCGATCCAGATCAAGGAACAAAATAGCTCCCTGCATCTTCTCATGAAACACCTTTTCAAAATAACGCTGTAATCCGTAACGATTTGGTAGTGCGGTTAATGGATCGCTGTATGCCATACGTTCAAGTAAATGCCGCTCCATAAATACGGCAGCCCATGAGATTGCCAAAATACTAATACTCACCAGCGACACAGCGGTAATTAGCAACACCTGACTCGCCGAAAAGGACAAGGTTGTAGACTCTACTGATCCAGGCATAGCATGAAATGTAGTAGCTGCCATCCCGGTATAATGCATACCTGAAATCGCCATCCCCATAACTACAGCACTACTCAGCTTCCAATAGCTAAAATCAGGCTTATCGCGGAAACGGTAAAACAGGAATAAGGCGCCGTAGGAAGCTAATAGTGCGATACCTATCGACAGCAGTACATAAGGCACGCTGTACACAATCATTGCGTCCATACGCATCGCATGCATACCCGTGTAATGCATCACGGAAATACCCATCCCCATCATCAAACCGGCGACGATATTTTTCCATAATAACTGTTTGGGTCTCACCATAAATATAAATGCAATAAAAGAAGAAATAATTGCGGCAAGTGCGGACAATAACGTGAGTATGATATCGTAATGCACCTGCATTTCTAAATGAAAAGCAAGCATACCTACAAAATGCATAGACCAAATGCCGCTTCCCATAACAAAGGAACTTAAACATAGCCATATAATCTTACTTTTACCACGGCTATGAGATACTTTGCTCGCCAAATTTAAGGCAATATAAGCGGCAACGATGGAAAGAATGACCGATAAGCCAATAATCCATCCATTATAATGTAAGGTTAAATGCTCCATAACGTCCTCCTTAGGCCAGCTTTGATCATTGTCCTTTCGCCTGAAGGCTAGAGGAGAGCGCCTACGTCTGAATCCAGCCTATATGAATCTTAGACTCAGATGAATAGGATACTCTGGCTGGTACAACAGGATTAAAACTTCGTAAATCAAGTCCTTTCATCTGTTAAGCCACTAAATCATCTTCTATTATTACAACGGTTAATTATGGGCTTTTCATAATAGATGAACAGGTATTGAAAAGAAAAAGCTGACCGAATACAACGCATCCGGCCAGCCCAGTTGTTTAGATATGGTTCTTGTTGCATTTTCTAGCTTATCAATCAATTTTGAAATTTTCACTCATTTGATCAATCAAGCGAGAAATGGTTGTTGCTGCTTCCGCACGAGTCGTACTTGCTTTCGGATCAATCTGACCACCTGGTTTCCCTTTGATCAGCTGCTCTGAAATAGCAGAAGCTAGATCGCTACGTGCCCAGTTGCCGACTTTGGACTGATCCTTGAAGCTCGACAGCGTTTGGTTCGTATTTGTACCAAATGAATCATCTGGATCAACATAACGCATCGTATTGAGCAAGATATGCGCCATTTCTTCGCGACTGATATGACGATTTGGTTTGTACGTGCCATCTGTATAGCCATTACTTACGCCTGCAGTCGTTACCGCTTGAATCGCATCGTTATACCAGGAAGACTCGCGAATGTCAGAGTAATTAGCTCTTGTACCATCCGAGCTCAGCTTCAGAAGGTTGTTGATCATCTGTGCAAACTGAGCACGCGTCAGCGCCGCATTCGGATCGTAGTTGTTGCCGCCAACACCGTTCAGGATACCCAGTCGATGGAGACGTGCAATATCCGACTGTGCCCAGTGACCGATAGTATCATTAAAATCAGCTACATCGCTAGAGGTCAACGTGATGATTTTGTCATCACTTGTCTCACCCGCTGCCGTACCTTCACCAGCGGCTGCTCCAACTTCATTGTCGGTTGGTTCCGTTGGAGTCTCTGTCGGAGCTTCCGTTTCGGTAGCAGGTTCAGCTGGGCCGGTTCCTGCTGCTCCACCATTTGTAAATTCTGGACCAAGACCAAGCTGACCAGGAATACGTCCTGCTGGTACATTATCGTCGTCATTACCGCCTGTATTATTTTGCGTGTTGTAGTTAATCGTTCCAATCGTTGTCGATGTACCACCACGGTTCAGAATAACAACAATTTGTCCGGATGTTTCCGGGAACTGTATATTTACATTGACTGAGCCATTCGCCGTTACAGTGACCGTGCCCAATTGGACTGTACCTTGACCGTAGACATTACTCTGTACTGTCACAGTATCACCTACCAGCACGCCGGTCACTTGAACTGTTCCTTGATTACCCTGCGAATTCGTCAAAGTAGCCTGTGGATTATCCGGGTTACCCGGATTGGTTGGAACTTGTGCTCCGCTGTATGGCAACGTATCGACTTCGGTTTCCGTTCCGTTACTTACGGTACGAATCGAAAGTGTTCCACTCGCAGACTGGAAGGTAAAGGTCAATTGTAGTGTACCATTACCATCCGCTGTACCTTCTGCCAAAAGTGTATTATTCGCATCATAGATACGAATCACCTGATTGGCAGCCGCATTAGTAATCGTCACACTTCCTTGTGCTCCATTTACACCATCCAGCGTAGCTTCTGGTGTCGGTTGCGGATTTGGCGGAATTACTACTCCGCTATACGGCAGTGTATCAATCTCTGTCTCGGTTCCATTGCTTACGGTACGAACCGATAGCTCGCCGCTCGCTGTTGGGAACGTAAAGGTCAGCACTGCGGTTCCACTTCCATTGGCTGTTTCTTCAGCCAGCTGTACATTGGCATCACTGTACACACGTACCGTT
>JAAIGF010072667.1_pt1 | contig 20429 bp, 19 predicted proteins | sample 6487441 | NCBI WGS metagenome assembly JAAIGF01 (sample SAMN13974129, study PRJNA590717) | phyllosphere metagenome | biome: pepper field; feature: multiple bacterial spot infested pepper fields; material: pepper leaves; isolation source: leaves from pepper fields | host: Capsicum annuum ... | reverse complement strand
GCCCGCACCCATCGCCGCAGGCATCGCCTTCTTCGCCACCCTGTGGCTGTGGCACGCCCCCAGCGCCTACGCCGCAGCACTGCGCCACGACGCCATCTACTGGGCGATGCAACTCAGCCTGCTCGCCGCCTCGGTATGGCTATGGCAGGCCCTGCTACCCGCACGCGGCGCCGCCACCGGCAAAGCCCTGGCCGCAGGCTTCGTCTCCTCGGTACACATGGGCATCCTCGGTGCCTTGCTCACCTTCGCGCCCCGCCCGTTCTACGCCTGGCACCTGGACACCACCGCAGCCTGGAACATGACCGCCCTGGCCGACCAACAACTCTCCGGCCTCCTGATGTGGGTCCCCGGCGGCATCGCCTTCCTGGCGCTGGGCGTCCTGGCATTCGTACGCGCATGGCGACTGGGAAACACGCCCGCTGCGTTGAACCCGTAGTTCACGCGACAACCCCGTCCTCGCGTCGGCCTTCGACACCGACGCCGATGACTGAACGCCTCACAACTCAGGACGATCACTGCTGCCCGATCGAGCCTCACCTCCAAGCGCCCCACCCCCTCCTGAGCAACCTATTCCCGTAGACGACCCACGCTCAAATCAGAGCCAAACTCCTACTCCAACCAATCTGCTCTCACACAGGCCGGTTGGCAGGCTGGGGGCCGGGGTGTTGAAGGCGCCGCGATGCGGCCGCTGATCGGGGGTGAAGAGGGCGCGCTGTCTGAGCCGGTCAGCAGCCCGGCGGGCTGTTGACCGGCGAGTTCGCGCCCGTCCCCCGATTCCTGCCCGCATCGCGGGAAGTCCTGGCAAAGCCAGGACCGCCTTCTCCACCCCGGCCCCCAGCCTGCCAACCGGCCCAGCGCAGCCGCAAAGATCGAAGCAAAAAACCTACCGAGTGCAAGCCTGCAACATCAACACCGGAAACCCAGTCACCACAGTAGCCAGCAACCCCACAATCCCCAGCATCCAAGTCAACCGAGCCGCAAAAAGCCGGGACACATCCGAATGCGCATGACGATGCCGCCACGCATCACGCAGCAGCACCCCGGCCCAAAGCACATGGGCCAGCCACAACAGCGTCAACAGCACATTCAGAATCGGAATGCCCAACACATGCAGCCCCGCCAGAAAACTGGCGCAGCCCAACGACAGACCGGCGTACAGCAGCACGAAGCAGCTCGCCCATATGCCCAGTCCCGCACACGTGCGCAACAGGGCCCGTCCATGGGGCATCGAATTCATGCGAGCGTCTCCGGAAGTAAATAGACGGCCGCCAGGATAGCCGCCCCAGCCACGCCCGTGTAAATCCACCAGCGCCGCAGCACCCGTGGTTCCAGATGGCGCGCGGCCGACACGAACCCCGCCTGGCACCGCACAGCAACGTGCGCAGCCATGATCGCACCAATGGCCGTATGCACCGCCGCGTAGGCGAACAGCATCGTCACGATCGACCCGTAAGCATGCTCGGCCGGTGCAGGTACCGCCGTGCGTGCGATAGCGATCAATACCGCCGTGGCGCCTGCCCCGGCTGCTGCCGTCACCCAGGCTGCCAAGGCACAGGTGCCCACGCCTGCCCGCCCACGCTGCAGCCGTCCATGACCTGCCGCGCTCGCCACGGCTGCCAGCGCAAGCAAGGCCAGTGCACATAAGGGCAGCAGCGGCTTCTTGTCGATCCAGAACGGGGGTGGCCAATCCGCCGCCACCGTCCACAGGAACAGATAGCCGAACATCAGCGAGCCCAGCACGGCCCCGTCCGACACCAGCGCGAAATTCAGTCCCCACCAACCCGGCGCATCGTCGGTGACGTGGTGCGTGGGAAGCGTGTCCTTGCCGTCGGGCCGCAGCGCAATGCGTGCCGGATCGTGTCGCAGGCCCGTCCGCCATGCCCACAGCAGGAAAATGGCCAGCGACGCGGCCAGTCCCGCCAACGCGAACTCATAACGCTTGAACAGCAACGACAGGAAGAACACGCCCGTCAGGATGGCAGCGGGGAAGGGCAGCCAGCTCGACCCGGGCAGGACGATGACGCTGCTGCGCACACCGGTGATCACATCGACCGCCAGCGTCTGGCGGGTGCCGTCGGTAGCGTCGGGCAGATCGCCTTCGCCGGCTGCCAGCTTGCGGCCCAGGTCCGGGTCGTCCCATACCGGCTCGCCGCTGCGAACCTCGGCCAGGCTGCCGAAGTTGTAGGCCGGGGTCGGCGTGGGCATCGCCCATTCCAGGGTCTCGGCCCGCCACGGATTGCGCGGCGCGCGCTTGCCCATGCGGGCATGCAGCACCACGTCGACCAGGAACACCAGGAAACCGATGGCCTGCAGGAAGCCGCCGATGGACGATGCCAGGTTGAACAGGTCCCAGCCCATGTCCGCATCGTAGGTGTAGACGCGGCGCGGCATGCCCAGCAGGCCCGTCAGGTGCATGATGAGGAAGGTAAGGTTGAAGCCGATGAAGATCAGCCAGAACGCCCACTTCCCCATGGTTTCCGACGGCATGCGCCCGGTGACGTGGGGCATGTAGTAGTACACGGCGGCCAGCAGCGGGAACACCATGCCGCCCACCAGTACATAGTGCAGGTGGGCCACCACGAAGTGCGTGTCGTGCGCCTGCCAGTTGAAGGGCACCAGCGCCAGCATCACGCCGGTCAGCCCGCCCATGATGAAGACGATGAAAAAGCCCGACAGGTACAGCATGGGCAGGCGCCACACCGGCCGGCCGACCCACAGCGTGGCGATCCACGCGTAGAACTGCACCGCCGTGGGCACCGCCACCAGCATGCTGGCGATCGAGAAGAACAACTGCGCCAGGTAAGGGATGCCCACCGTGAACATGTGGTGCACCCACAGCCCGAAGCTCAGGATGCCGATGGCCAGCACGCTGGCGACGATCCACGAATGCGCCACCACGCGATGGCGCGCGAACGCCGGCAGCATGGTCGACACCAGACCGGCCGCGGGCAGGAAGATGATGTAGACCTCGGGGTGGCCAAACATCCAGAACAGGTGTTGCCACAGCAGCGGGTCACCGCCGCGCGTGGGGTCGAAGAAGACCCAGCCGAAGGCGCGTTCGATTTCCAGCAGGATGCTGCCCAGGATCAGCGGCGGGAAGCCCACCACGATCATGGCGGCGGCCACCAGCACGTACCAGGCGAACAGCGGCATGCGCACCAGGCTCATGCCCGGCGCGCGCATGCGCAGAATGGTCGCCACCAGTTCGATGCCGCCGCACACCGCCGAGATTTCCGAGAAGGTGACCCCGATCAGCCAGACGTCGGCGTTCACGCCGGGGCTGAAGCGCGGCCCTGACAGCGGCGTGTACATGAACCAGCCGCCATCGGGCGCCAGGCCCATCACCATGCCGCCGATCAGGATCAGGCCGCCGAAGACATAGCACCAGTACGCATACGCCCCCAGCCGCGGAAAGGCCAGGTCGCGCGAGCCCAGCATCTTGGGCAGCAGATACAGCGCGAAGCCCTCCAGCATCGGGATGGCGAACAGGAACATCATCACCGTGCCGTGCATGGTGAAGATCTGGTTGTAGGTCGCGGCGTCCAGGAAGTCGTTGCCCGAGGTGGCCAGTTGCACCCGCAGCAGCATCGCCAGCACGCCGCCCACCAGGAAGAACACCAGCGCGGTCAGGATGAAACGCAGACCGATGGTGGTGTGGTTGACCGTGGTGAGCATGCCGCGCCAATTGTGCGGCGCGCCCCAGATCGCGGTCAGCTTCTGGTGGCGGGCGACGGGCGACAGGCCGCCATCGGGCACTTGGGTCATGGGGTGTTTCCTTGGGGCGGGGTCATGCCCAACTGCCGGGCCTGCTGGGGAAATTGCGCGATGAAGGCGGCGTCATCCAGGGCCTCGACCTCGATGATCATGCGGGCATGCCAGACGCCGCAGAACTCGGCGCATACGCCGCGGTACACGCCGGGCTTGTCGGCCTGCAGGCGGACGGTGGTCAGGCGGCCGGGGATGGTGTCGACCTTGCCGCCCAGGCGCGGGATCCAGAATCCGTGGATGACGTCGGTACTGGTGCCGGTCACGTCGACGGGTCGACCGGTGGGGATCAGCACGCGGTTTTCCTCGACGCCGCCGGTGGGCGCGCCGCCCGGATACTGCGCGGTCCAGCGGAATTGCTGGGCGGTCACGGTGACCTGGAAGGCGTTGTCGCCGCCGATGGGGCGAATCGCCGTGCCACCGTGAATGGTGTAGGCCAGCAGTGCCAGGATCGCGCAGATCGGCATCGCCAGGCCGCCGCCCCACAGCAAGGCCCGGGGCGGACGGCGGCTGCTGCCGCGATCGCGCCGCAGGATGGCGATGGCCGCGAGCAGAACCGTCACGACGAACGCAAATCCTGCACCGGCCAGCATGGCCCACCACACGCTGGTGACGCGGGCGGCCACCGGACCGGCGGGGTCCAGCGTCGACAGTGGCGTCTGCAACTGGGCCTGCACCGCGACGTGGGTCAACCCGCCCGCCAGACCGAGCAATGCGCCTGCGGCGCGTTTCGCGTAACGACGCAAGGGCTTGTCCGCGATCAAGCTGGGGCACGGTTCTTGCCGCGAAGCGCCTGCGGAGCACGCCGGCGTCGGCGTGTCCGGACTCGAGGAAACCTGCATGGAAAAATTCGGCATCCCGCTTCCCGTCGATACGCCGACGCGCGTGGCCGTGGCCCGCCACCCCCTGCATCCGATGCTGGTCACGTTTCCGATTGCCTTTCTATTGGGCGCACTGGCCACCGACGGCGCATACCTGCTGACCGGCGACGCCTTCTGGGCGCGCATGTCGGTGTGGCTGCTGGGCGGCGGCTCGGTGATGGGCATTCTCGCGGGCATCGCCGGCACCATCGAGTTGCTGGCGGTGCAGGGCATCCGCCACCGCGCCGCGAGCTGGAACCACTTCGTGGTGGCCGTCATGCTGCTGGCGGTGGCGACGATCAACTGGCTGTCGCGGCTGGGGGATGCTGAAACCGCGTTGTTTCCGTACGGCATTTTCCTGTCTGCAATGGGGGCGCTGCTGGTGGGCATCGCGGGATGGTTGGGCGGCAAGCTGGTGTTCGAACACCAGATCGGCGTTGGCAGCGACGAAGATGACGACTGACGGGTTCGCCGGGGCAGCGCCGTCATGCGCTGCCCAGCCACTGCGGCTTGGCCAGGACCAGCCATAGCACCACGGGAATCAGCACCGACGGCACGATCACCAGCGACAGATACACCCAGGCCGGCCGGTGCTTGGGGTCGTTGCGGCGGCGCAAGGCCCCCAGCTGGTTCCCGCAATACAGGTGGAAGAACACCATCAGCGCAACGGCCACGAGCTTGGCAGCGAGCCAATCGCCCTGCGCGCCGCGAACATACACCAGTGCCGTCCCGCTGATGATCGCGATCACGGCCGCCGGCGAGATCAGGATGATGAAGCTGTAGCGCGTCATGATCCGCAGACGGTGGAAGCTGTCGCGGTCACGCGTGCGCGGGTGCAGCATCAACAGGCCCGGCAAATAGAAGAGGCCCGCGCACCATATCGTGAGCGCGGTGATGTGTAGCGCTTTCAGCCAGACCATCTTTTTTCCTTCAGGCAGGCCCCCGCCAGCCCGAATGGTTCGAATTGAGCCTTGGGCAGCAAAGCCTGTGCCTGTTTGTGACCGGACCCGGATTGGTCGCATGCCTGCGCGCCGGTCGGCAGCGGGGTCTTGCCAGATACGCTTGCTGACTGGATGCTTAAAGAAGTGTCAGAGACAATGGGCACGCTACCGTCGCGCAGGCTGCGCGCGACCTCTATAAGGAAAGCCGCTTGCCCACGGACGTCAAAGCCAGTTTCTATCGAGTCGTCGCCCGCACGCTGGGGGCGCTGGACAAACGCGGGCCGGTTCTGCGCTACCCCTATCCCGATCGCCGCATGCTGGAAGACACCGTCCTGCCCAGCCTGGCCCGCAAGTCGGCGGGCGGGAGGGTATTGCTGGTGGGCTGCGCCTGGTATACGCGGCACTACCCCGGCCTGCTGGGCGGCACCGAGGTGCTGACGATGGAGATCGATCCGGCCAAGGCCGCTTTCGGCGGCACGCAGCACCTGGTCGCCAACATGGCCGACATCGCGAGCCACATCGCACCCGAGAGCCTCGACGCCATCGTGTGCAACGGCGTGCTCGGATGGGGGCTCGATGCGCCTGCCGATGTCGAATCCGCCTTTTCCGGGGCCGTGGGCTGCCTGCGTCCGGGCGGCCTGATCCTGCTCGGCTGGAACGACGTCGCGCCCCGCAACGCGTATCCGCCGGCCAGAATCGCCGCGCTTGCGGCGCTGGAAACGGTCATCGTGCCGGGGCTGGACGCACATCGCGTCGTCGCATCGGCCCGCAACCAGCATTGCTATCAAGCCTTCCGAAAACCCGGGCCGATGGCATCGGCGGCGGCGGTCTCCCCTGAAAATTGGGACCAGGCAGCTTGATGCCACGTTGTGGTGCTTAGGATTGCCCTAGTAGTTGCCTATTCCAAAATATGCGCTAATGTCATCCGTTTTTCCGGAAGTAACAGGTTATGGTCCGCCCAGATCTGCCCGGATTCCCTTCGTGATGTCCCCGGCCCCGGCGGACCGTTCTGCCTTAGGAAGACGCAATGAATCGTGTTTTGATCAATTCGATGGTGGCTGTCGCCGCCATGGGCGCCGCGACCGTCGCACAGGCTGCCGACATCAAGATCGGCGTGGCTGCGGCACTGACCGGTGGCGCAGGCCAGTACGGCGCTGCCATCCGCAACGGCTTCAACCTGGCCGCTGAACAGATCAACGCCGCCGGCGGTATCAATGGTGACAAGATCGTCCTGGTCGTCGAAGACGAGCAGGGCAAGAAAGAAGAAGCGATCAACGTCTTCAAGAAGCTGATCCACCAGGATCGCGTGCTGATGGTGTTCGGCCCGACCCTGTCGAACTCGGCCCAGGCCGCCCACCCCATCGCCCAGGCCGCCAAGACCCCGGCTTTCGGCACCTCGAACACGGCTGACGGCATCACCTCGATCGGCAACTACGTGTTCCGCAACTCGGTCACCGAAGCCGACGTGCTGCCGCAGACCATCAAGGTCGCCTCGGCCCACGCCAACGTGAAGAAGGTCGCCGTGATCTACGGTAACGACGACGTCTTCACCAAGAGCGGCTACGACAACTTCAAGAAGGTGCTCGACGACCTGAAGATGCCGGTCACCACGACCGAAACCTTCGCCAAGGGCGACGTCGACTTCAAGGCCCAGCTGACCAAGATCAAGGCCACCAACCCCGACGCCATCGTGCTGTCGGCACTGGTCGCCGAAGGCGGCCCGCTGCTGGTGCAGGCGCGCCAGCTGGGCATCGACGTGCCCTTCATCGGCGGCAACGGCATGAACTCGCCGCGCGTCTTCGAACTGGCCAAGGACCGTTCGGACAACCTGTGGGTCGGCAGCCCCTGGTCCAGCGACAACGCCACGCCGGAAAACAAGAAGTTCCTGGAAACCTACAAGGCCAAGTACAACGCCGCGCCTGACCAGTTCGCCGCCCAGGCCTACGACGCGCTGTACATCGTCAGCGCCGCGCTCAAGAACATCAAGCTGACCGGCAAGCTGGCCGAAGACCGCAACGCGCTGCGCGATGCCCTGCCCAGCGTGAAGGTCACCGGCGCCACCGGCGCCTTCGAGTTCCGCCAGGTGCAGGACCGCGCTGGCAAGCCGGCTGGCTACGACGCCGTGCAGACCCCGATCGTGATGGCCACCGAAGGCGGCCGCTACGTCATCAAGAAGTAATCGGCTCCATCGCCGGGTGATCCGCCCGGCCAGTGAGGGCGTGGCGCAACCAGCGCCGCGCCCTCGGTGTTTTAACGCGTGGGAAATCCCCATGCTGCCTTTCCTGGAAGAGTCATGCTGGAACAGCAACTCATCAACGCCTTGGCGCTGGGCTGCGTGTATGCGCTGTTCGCGCTGGGCTTCACGCTGGTGTTCGGCGTGCTGGGCGTCATCAACCTGTCGCACGGCGCCGTCTTCATGCTCGGCTCCTACATTGCGCTCGAAGCCGTGTTGCAACTGCAGTTGCCGCTGTGGGCAGCCATCATCGTGGCTTGTGCAAGCGCCGGTCTCGCAGGGTTGATCATCGATTTCCTGGTGCTCAGACCACTGCGCAAACGCAATGCCCCTCACTTGATACCGATGATTGCCACCATTGGCGTGGCAATCGTCATCAACAGCGCCGTGCAAGGCATCTTCGGCGCCAATACCATCCGCTTCCCGGTGGGTACCGTCCCGGAAGACGCCATCTCGATCGGCCAGTTGCACGTCACCGTCATCGAACTGGGCATCATCTTCGCTTCGCTGGTGCTGATGGCCGCGCTGATGATCGTGCTCAAGCGCACCCAGGTCGGCCGCGCGCTGCGCGCCATCGCCGAGTCGCCCAAGGCCGCGTCCCTGCTGGGCATCAACGTCGAGCGCCTGTTCCTGACGACCTCGTTCGCCGCCGCCGCGCTGGGTGGCCTGGCCGGTCTGCTGATCAGCCTGTATTCGAATGCCGTGTTCCCGCTGATGGGCCAGCCGATGCTGCACAAGGGCATCGCGGTCATCATCCTGGGCGGCATGGGCGACATCCGTGGCGCCATGATCGGTGGCCTGTTCCTGGGCTTTGCCGAGGTGCTGTCGGTGGCCTATGTCGGCTCGACGATGCGCGACGCCGTCGCCTTCGGATTGTTGTTCCTGATTCTGCTCGTACGCCCGCAAGGCCTGTTCGGCAAAGTGCTGGAACGTAAGGCGTAAAGGAGCAAACATGGAATGGTTCGATAGTTTCTGGGCGATCTACAGCAACCTCGTGCTGTCGCTCGGCACCAATGCGCTGCTGGCGCTGTCCATCTACCTGACGCTGGCCTGCGGCATGCTGGCCATGGCAAACGCCGCCTTCATGGGCATCGGCGCCTACACGGCATCGCTGCTCACCATGAATTACGGCGTGCCGTTTCCGATCGCGCTGGCGGGCGGCATGGCAGCGCCCGCGCTGGTCGCCTTCCTGATCGGCAAGCCGGTGCTGCGCCTGTCGGGCGTGTACCTGGCCATGGCCACGCTGGGCTTCGGTGAAGTCGTGCGCGTGACCATCCTCAACACCGAGAACGTCACCGGCGGTGCGCTGGGTCTCAACGGCATTCCGCAGCTCACGCAGTGGTGGCACGTGGCCCTGGCGCTGGTGATCGTCATCGGCGTGCTGATGCGTGTGCGTCGCTCCAAGGTCGGCCGTGCGTTCGAGGCCATCAAGGAAGACCAGATCGCCGCCGGCCTGATGGGCATCGACGTCAACAACACCAAGATGCTGGCCTTCGTGATGGGCGCCGTGCTGGCGGGTCTGGCAGGCGGCCTGAACGCCCACCTGACCTTCTTCATCGGCCCCAACGAATACGGCTTCGACCGTGGCGTGGAAATCCTCACCATGGCCATCCTGGGCGGCATCCACAGCCTGATCGGTCCGCTGCTGGGCAGCGCGATCCTGACGCTGCTGCCTGAAGTGCTGCGCGGTTTCGCAGATTTCCGCCTGATCGCCAACGGCCTCATCCTCATCCTGATCGTGCTGTTCCTGCCCAAGGGCATCTGGGACCCGGTCGGTTTCCGCCGCCTGCTGGGCCGCGGTCGCCGCGGAGCCTGACCATGCTGAAACTGACTTCGCTTTCCAAGAGCTTCGGTGGCCTGCACGTGCTGCAGGACGTCAACTTCACCGTGCCGCAAGGCAGCATCTACGGTCTGATCGGCCCCAACGGCGCCGGCAAGACCACGGTGTTCAACCTGATCACCGGTTTGCTGCCGCCTTCCGGCGGCAACATCGAGTTCGACGGCAAGGGCCTGCTGGGCGTCAAGCCGCACGAAATCACCCGCCGCGGCATTGCCCGCACGTTCCAGAACATCCGCATCTTCAAAGAGATGAGCCTGCTCGAGAACGTCGTGGTGGGTGCGCACCGCCATCTGCACTACGGCTTTGCCGGCCTGCTGACGGCGTCGCCCGCCTTCCGCAAGGCCGAGCGCGAAGCGCGCGACCGCGCGATGGAACTGCTGAGCTGGGTGCGCCTGGACGGCAAGGCCGACGACCTGGCCGACAACCTGTCGTATGGCGACCAGCGCAAGCTGGAGCTGGCGCGCGCGCTGGCGACCGACCCCAAGCTGCTGCTGCTCGACGAGCCGGTCGCCGGCATGAACACCGGCGAGAAGGTCGAATTGATGGCCGAGATCCAGAACATCAAGGCGCGTGGCTACACGATCTTCATGATCGAGCACGACATGCGTTTCGTGATGGGCCTGTGCGAACGCATCTCGGTGCTGAACTTCGGCCGCATCATCGCCGAGGGTACGCCCGACGAGATCCGCAACAATCCGCAGGTGATCGAGGCCTACCTCGGTCGTGATGACGACGAGGACGAGGTGCCGGGCGCCGAGGTGGTGCAGGCTGCCACCGCCGACGTGCGGCCGTCGACCGCATCGGGAGCAGGCCAATGAGCGCATTGCTGGAAGTCAAAGGCCTGGAAGTCGCCTACGGGCACATCGAGGCGGTCAAGGGCATCGACCTGACCCTCAACGAAGGCGAGATCACCACGCTGGTGGGTGCCAACGGCGCGGGCAAGTCGACCACGCTGCTGGCCTTGTCGGGCCTCATCAAGAAGCGCGCCGGTTCGGTGATCTTCGACGGCGAGGACCTCAGCAAGCTGCCGCCGCACCGCATCGTCGAGCGCGGCGTGGTGCAGGTCGCCGAAGGGCGCGCCATCCTGACCACCATGACGATCCGCGAGAACCTCGAGCTGGGTGCCTACACCCGCAAGGACCGCAGCAAGATCGCCAATGACCTGGAAATGGTGTTCGAGCTGTTCCCGCGCCTGCGCGAGCGCATCGACGGTCTGGCAGGCAACCTGTCGGGCGGCGAACAGCAGATGCTGGCGATCGGCCGTGCGCTGATGGCAAAGCCGCGCCTGCTGCTGCTCGACGAGCCGTCGATGGGCCTGGCGCCGATCATCGTGCAGGGCATCTTCCGTACCCTGCGCCAGATCAACGGCAACGGCCTGACGATCTTCCTGGTCGAGCAGAACGTGCGCCAGGCGCTGAAGATCGCGCATCGCGGCTACGTGCTGGAGAACGGTGAAATCGCCCTGTCGGGCAATGGCCGCGAGTTGCTGGACAACCCGCGCGTGCTGGAAGCCTACCTGGGCGCCTGAGGCGCCTGCCTTAACCCTCGCCCGTTCCGGCAATCGCCGGGGCGGGCTGGGTATCGGCCGTCGCGGGCGCGGCCTCGGGCTGGCTGGGGTCCAGATGCGGCGGCAGCACGATCGCTTCGTTCAACTGGTAGCGGTAGACGAAGGTCGGCAACTGTTCCTTGCCCAGATAACTGGCCGTCAGCCGGTCGGGAAAGCGCGAGATGCGGTTGTTGTAGGCCGCAATGGCCCGGATGTAGCGGGCCTGCGCGCCGGTGATCCGATTCTGTGAGTCGTCCAGCCGCTTCTGCACCTGCGCGATCTGCGCGGCTGCGTCGCCAATATTGGTACCGGTTTCGGCCGCGGCCAGCAGGTCGTCGAGCGCGACCGACAATTCCGCCTGGCGCTGCTGAAACCGTTGTAGGGATGCCGCATTCGAGGGCGGGGCGACCGGTCCCAGGCCCCGGGTCTGGTCCCGCGCGTCCTGCACGCGCTTGACCAGGCCGCTGCGCGTATCGATGTAGGGACCGAGCGCGATCAGGGTGGGTTCGACCAGTTTTTCGCGGAATTGGTACTGCGCCAGCACCTCTCCCCACGCCGTTTCCACTTCCTGGCTGGCGTTTTGGATGTTGCCATAGCCACAGCCTGCGAGCAGCAGGGGCAGGCAAATCAGGGCGGGGCGCAGCGCGAGCCGCATGACCGAAACTCCAGGTGGCGGGCAGGGACTGGAATTAAAACAGTCCCTTGCCACGCCCGCCACGACGGTTGCGTTTCAGACTATGACGCTGGACCGTGGCCAAAGGCCGAAAGCCATCCCAGGTAGGGTTTGGCCGGGGGCGCGGCCAGTTCGCCGTGCTTGCTGGTACGCAGGCCCAGGCCGACCAGCATTTCCACCATTTTCACCGCCGCGGCCACGCCGTCGACCACCGGCACGCCCGTGGCGTCGGCCACTTCGTCGCACAGATCGGTCATGCCGGCGCAGCCCAGCACCAGCACGTCGCTGCCGTCTTCGGCCAACGCCTGGCGGCAAGTGTCGATGATGCGCTGGCGGGCGTCCGAACCGGGCGCTTCCAGCGCCAGTACTGGCAGTTCGCAGGCGTGCACGCGGCGGCAGTGCGCCGACATGCCGTAGCGGTCGGCCAGGTGCCGCGCTTGGCCGCAGGTGCGCGACAGCGTGGTCACCACCGAGAAGCCGGTACCGATCATGGATGCCGCGTGCATGGCGGCCTCCGCGATGCCGATGACCGGGCCGGTGGCCACTTCGCGGGCGGCGAGCAGGCCGGGGTCGCCGAAGCAGGCGATGACGTAGCCGTCGCAACCCTCGGCTTCGCCCGCGCGGATGGCGGCCAGCAGGCCGGGCACGGCGAGCGCCTCGTCGTAGTGGCTTTCGATGGATACCGGGCCGGCATCGGGCTGGCAGGCGTCGATGACGGTGCCGGGCGAGGCCACGGCACGCGCGCAGGCGCCGATCTTCTCGGTCATCGACGCGGTCGTGTTGGGGTTGATGACGCGAATTTTCATGGCGTGGAGAAGGGGAAGTGCTGGCGCCAGTGGCGGGCGATGTCGATGCGGCGGCACACCCAGACCTGATCGTGGGCCTGGATGTGGTCGAGGAAGCGCTGCAGGGCGCCAAAGCGCCCGGGGCGGCCGATCAGCCGGCAGTGCAGACCGACGGACATCATGCGCGGCGTGTCTTCGCCCTCGGCGTAGAGCACGTCGAAGGCATCGCACAGGTAACTGGCGAAGTGTTCGCCGGTATTGAAGCCCTGCGGCGTGGCGAAGCGCATGTCGTTGGTGTCGAGCGTGTACGGCACGACCAGATGCGGGGTGGGCTGACCGGGGGCGGCCTCGACCTGCATCCAGAACGGCAGGTCGTCGCCGTAATAGTCGCTGTCGTATTCGTAGCCCCCATGCTCGACCAGCAGGCGGCGCGTGGCCGGGCTGTCGCGGCCGGTGTACCAGCCCAGCGGCCATTGGCCATCGGTCAGGGTGCGGATGGTCTGCGTCGCCAGGCGCATGTGCTCGCGTTCCACCGTCTCGTCGACGTTCTGGTAGTGCAGCCAGCGCCAGCCGTGGTTGGCGATCTCGTGGTCCGCTTCCAGGCAGGCGGCGACCACGTCGGGGTTGCGCTGCAGGGCCTGGGCGACGCCGAACAGCGTCAGCGGCAGGCCGCGCCGTTCGAACTCGCGAAGAATGCGCCAGACGCCGACGCGCGAGCCGTATTCGTAGATCGACTCCATGCTCAGGTGACGGGCCGGGTAGCTTTCGGCGCCGACGATTTCCGACAGGAAGCGTTCGGAGCCCGCATCGCCATCGAGCACGTTCGACTCGGCGCCTTCCTCGTAATTCAGGACGAACTGCACGGCGATGCGGGCGCCGCCCGGCCAGGCCGCATGCGGGGGACGGCGGCCGTAGCCGATCAGATCACGGGGGGCGGTCACGTCATGGTCCTCGGGCCCCGGCAGGGGGTGTGCGAAAAGGCATCGTCTACGTTGCACGCTGCCGTCATGCAGCCGGAAATCGGGCTCATGCCGTCTCCAGCGCCTGGGCCAGTGCGATCAGTTGCCGATCGCTTCCTGCCGGGCCCAGCAGCGAGATGCCCAGCGGGGCGCCGTCGCGGTGGGCGAAGGGCAGGGTGATCTGCGGGAAGCCCGACAGGCCGGCGGCGCACAGCAGGCAGGTCGACAGGTTGCGGTAGTCCTCCAGGCCGGCTTCGCTTTCGTCCAGGCGAGGGGCGATGTCCGGCATGGTCGGCAGCACCATCACCTTGCCGTCGAGCAGGGCGGCCAGGTGCTTGCGGAACAGCGCGCGTTCGGCGCTGGCGGCGTCGTAGCGGGCCTGCGTGACCTCGCGCGACCAGGCGAAACGTTCGCGCACGCCGGGGCCCAGGGCCAGGCCGTGGCGCTCGATCAGCGCGCCGTCGCTGGCCCAGGCTTCGAAGCCCTGGATGGTGCGGAAGGTCCAGTACATCTCGTCGAAGGACGGCGCGGCCAGCGTGGCGGGTTCGGCCTCGCCCAGCAAGCGTTCGAGCCTGGCCACGGCCGGATCGAGCGCCGCGCGCACGGCGGGCGACAGGCGCGCGAAGGCGTCTTCGGCCAGCAGCAGCGGCGGGCGCGCCGGCAAGACAACGGTGTCTTCGCCCAGCAGCACCTCACCCACGCGGGCGAACGCACTCACGTCACGGGCGAAGAAACCGCAGGTATCCAGGCTGGGCGACAGGTCCATGCAGCCGGTCAGCGCGATGCGGCCGTGCGTGGGACGAATGCCGTACAGCCCGCAGTGGTTGGCTGGCGCCCGCACCGAGCCGCCGGTGTCGGTGCCCAGCGCGACATCGCACAGGCCGTTGGACACCGCCGAGGCCGACCCAGAGCTGGACCCGCCTGGAATGCGCGACGGCGACGCGCCGTTGCGCGGCGTGCCGAAGTGCGCGTTGATGCCGTTCATCGAGAAGGCAAGTTCATCCGTGCACGTCTTGCCCACGAAGCGGGCACCTGCGTCCAGCAGCGCCTGCACTGCCGATGCGTTCTGCGACTTGATGCCCGAACGCGCCAGCACATGCGGGCTGCCGCCGCCGGTGGGATAACCGATTACGTCGAACAGATCCTTGGCGCCGAAGCTCAGGTCCGACAGCGGACCGTCCTGGGTCTGGGCCACCGGCACGGCAGGGTAGGGAACGAACGCAAACGCGGGGTCATGCGACAGCAGCATGCAGGTCTCCTGTGGACGGGGCGAGGGCGGAATTTTCCAGACGGATGCAGCGGGCGGCATGGCCCGGTCCGACGTTGTAGAGCGGAGGCTGGACCTCGTGGCAGGCGGCGACCACCGAGGGGCAGCGCGATGCAAAGGCACAACCGGCCGGCAGCGCCGACAGATCGGGCGGCGTGCCGGGAATGGTTTCCAGGCGCTGGCCCTTTTCCATCGCCCCGTGTGCGCGGCTTTTCAACAAGGCCAGCGTATAGGGATGGCGCGGCGCGCGCAGGATGTCCGACATGCGGCCGGTCTCGATGATGCGTCCGCCGTACATCACGGCCACACGATCGGCGATCTCGGCGGCAGCGCCGATGTCGTGGGTCACGAAGATGATGGACAGGCCCAGTTCGCGTTGCAGCTCGCGCAGCAACAGCAGGATCTGGATCTGCACCGTGGCGTCGAGCGCGGTGGTGGGCTCGTCGGCCAGCAGCAGTTGCGGGTTGCAGGCCAGGGCCAGGGCGATCATCGCGCGCTGCCGCATGCCGCCCGACATTTCGTGCGGGTAGGCGTCGAGCCGGCGTTCGGGGCTGGGGATGCGCACGCGTTCGAACAGCGCCAGCGCCCGCGCGCGCGCCTGGGCGCGGCTCAGCGGTTCGTGCCGACGCAGCATTTCTTCGATCTGGCGGCCGATGGGGTAGACCGGGTCCAATGCCAGCAAAGGTTCCTGGAACACCATCGACACCACCGGGCCACGGATGGCAGCCAGCTCGCGCGGCGGCAGGCTCAGCACGTCGCGGCCGGCCAGCGTGATCTCGCCTTCCACCGTGGTGCGGCGCGGCGGATGCAGGCGCATCAGGGTGCGCAGCGTCACGCTCTTGCCGGAGCCGGACTCGCCGATCAGCGCCACGGTTTCGCCGCGCATCACGTCGAGGTCGACGCCGTTGATGGCTTCGATGGTCTTGCGGCCCGCCGCGAACTTCACGCGCAGGTCGCGCAGGCGCAGCAGCGGCTCGGTGGCCGATACCGAAACCGAATCGGGGACGCGTGCGTTCATGACAGGGCTCCCGGCGACAGGGTGGTGGAATGTCCCGACCCGGCTTCGAACATCAGGCAGCGCACCCGATGCAGGCCCGCCTGCAAGGCCGGCGCCCGCTGGGAACAGACCGGTTCCGCATTCGGGCAGCGCGTGTGGAAGCGGCAGCCCGAGGGCGGGTCGATGGGGTTGGGCGGATCGCCCAGCAGGGGTGGCGTTTCGGTGCGGTTGTCCGGGTCCATCGACGGCATCGATCGCAGCAGCGCCTGGGTGTACGGGTGGCGCGGCCGCTCGAACACCTCGTTGACGTCGCCCAGTTCCACCACTTCGCCCAGGTACATCACCATCACGCGGTCGGACACGTAGCGCACCACGTGCAGGTCGTGGCTGATGAACATGTAGGTGAGCCCGAACTCGTCCTTCAGGTCCAGCAGCAGGTTCAGCACCTGCGCTTCCACCGACTTGTCCAGTGCCGACACCGCTTCGTCCAGGATCACCAGGCGCGGGCCCAGGGCCAGGGCGCGGGCGATGTTCACGCGCTGGCGCTGTCCACCCGACAGTTCGTGCGGGTAGCGTCCGGCAAAGCGCGCCGGGGCCAGGCCGACGCGATCGAGCAGGCTGCGTGCCGTGGCGATGGCATCGCGCCGGGGCGTGCCGTGGACGATGGCGCCGAAGGCCACCGAATCCTCGATGGTCATGCGCGGGTTCAGGGACGAATAGCTGTCCTGGAACACCATCTGGGTCTGGCGGCGGAAGGCGCGCAGCGGCATGGCGCGCGAGCCCACCGTCATGCCGTCGAACACCAGTTCGCCGTGGTCGTGTTCGATCAACTGCATCACCACGCGGGCCGTGGTCGACTTGCCGCAACCCGATTCGCCGACGATGCCCAGGGTCTCGCCCTTGCGGACCTCGAATTCCACGCCGTCGACGGCGCGCACGGCGGGGGCAGGCCCCTTGGCGAATGCCTTGCGGGGCAGGGGGAAGTGCTTGACCAGGCCGCGTGCGGCCAGCAGCGGCTGTTGCGGGCCGCCGACGTCCGGATGCATGACGACGGGGCGTTCGAGCAAAGCGTTCATTCCTTCACCTCCATGGCGGTGCGAAGTCCGTCGGACAGCAGGTTGAACGAGATCGACGTGATGAAGATCATCACGCCGGGCAGGGCGGCGATCCACGGCTGCGTGTAGATGGCAGTGCGCAGCGTGTTGAGCATGAGGCCCCATTCGGGTTCGGGCGGACGCACGCCCAGGCCGAGGAAGGACAGGCCCGAGGCCAGGATCATCGACACCGAGATCAGGCTGGTGGCATAGACGAAGATCGGGCCCAGGGCGTTGGGCAGGACGTGTACCCGCACGATGGTCCAGGCGCGCGCGCCCGACGCGCGGGCGGCATCGACGTAGTCGCTGCGCCGGACCTGGGTGGTCACGCTTTCGGCCACCCGCGCGATCTGCGGCACGAACACCACCGTCAGCGACAGCAGGGCATTGAAGATGCCTGCGCCGAGGGTGCCGGACAGCGCGATGGCCAGCAGCACTGACGGGAACGCGTAGAACACGTCGACCGTGCGCATGATGCCGGTGTTGAGCCAGCCGCCGGCGTAGCCTGCGATGATGCCGATGGCGCTGCCGATGACGAAGGCGGCGATCACCGGCACGATGCCCATGAACAGCGACAGGCGTGCCCCCAGGATCAGCCGCGACAGCATGTCGCGTCCGAGTTCGTCGGTGCCCAGCGGATGGCCGTCGGTGCCCAATGGCCGCAGGCGCTTGAGCATCGACGCCTGGAACGGGTCGGCGGGCATCAGCCACTGGGCGAAGACCGCCATCAGGATCAGCAACAGGATGACGGCGGCCGCGCCCATGGCGACCGGGTCGCGGCGCAGGCGGGTGACGACGTTGGACCAGTAGCCGGGCGAGCGGGCGGGCGCAGGCGCGGCCGCCAGCGGGGACAGGGTGGGATGGGCTGCGCTCATTGGCCACGCTCCATGCGGGGATCGAACAGGCTTTGGAGGATGTCGACGATCAGGTTCAGGGTGACGAAGAAGATCGCCAGGACCAGGATCGTGCCCTGCAGCAGCGGCAGGTCGCGCTGGAAGATAGCGGTGTTGAGCAGGAAGCCCGTGCCGGGCCACGAGAACACTGTTTCGATCAGGATCGATCCGCCCAGCAGGTAGCCCAGTTGCAGGCCCATCACCGCCAGCGCGGTCGGCGCGCAGTTCTTCACCACGTGCAGGAACACGCCGACGTCGGACAGGCCGCGCGCACGCAGGCCGACCACGAATTCCTGCGACAGCGTTTCGGCCACCAGGGCGCGCACGGTGCGGGCGATGATGCCCATCGGGATCACCGACATGGTGATGGCCGGCAGGATCAGGTGGCGGATATGGGCCCAGTCCAGCGTCCATTCGCCCGAACCGCCCGGGCCGGCGCCGGTAGGCGGCAGCCACATCAACTGCGACGAGAACACGATGACCAGCACCATGCCCAGCCAGTAGTGGGGCACGCTCACGCCGACGACCGACAGCAGCGAAGCCAGGCGATCCAGCAGCGAATTGCGGTAGTAACCGGCGACGAAGCCGAACAGGCTGCCGAAGAAGAAGCCGATGCCCGTGGCCACACAGGCCAGGATCAGGGTGTTGCCGACGGCGTTCAACACTTCGGTGGCGACAGGGCGGCCGGATGCGATCGAGGTGCCCAGGTCGCCCTGGAGCGCACGCCACAGCCAGCTGAAGAATTGTTCCGGGTACGAGCGATCGAAGCCGTAGAGCTGCATTAACTGGCGCTGCAGGTCGGCCGATGCGTCGGGAGGCAGGATGGACACCAGCGGATCGCCGGGGGCCAGGTGCACCAGCAGGAAACAGAGCACGGCGACGCCCAGCATGATGGGGATCGCGTAGCCGATGCGTCGGACGAGGGTGTGGATCATGGGCGCGGACCTGAAAGCGTCCCGCCGCAGCGGGACTGCAGAAAAAAAGCCCCCACGCTGCGCCTTCGGCTTGCTGCCCCCGAGGGGGAGCTTTTTGCCTTGGGGCGGCCCGGCGGTAAAGCGGGCGCGGCAGCTACCGCGCCCGGTCTTCGGTCTATCGCTTACTCGACCGAGATCGGCGCGATGTCGATGAACCAGCTCTTGGGCTGCACCACGCCCTTGACCTTGGCCGACATCGCACGCGGACCGACGTCGTGCGCGATCCACACGAACGGCGCTTCTTCGACGATGCGGGCATGCAGCTTGGCCAGCGCCGCGTCGCGTGCCTTGTCGTCGAAGCTGGTGCGGGCGACGCGGATCAGTTCGTCGATCTCGGCATTGCCGAAGTAGCCCCAGTTGTTGGACGTCGGCGGGAAGGTCTTGGTGCTGACGAAGCGCACCATGGCGAAGAACGGGTCCATCGCTGCGAAGCTCACGTTGGTGGCGTTCGCACCGTTGGCCGACGGGTCCTTGGCGCCGCGCCGCCAGTTGGTGAACAGGGTGTTCCACTCGACGACGTCGAATTCCACGTCGAAGTGGCAGCCCTTCAGGTTCTGCTGCACGTATTCGTTCATGGGCAGCGGCTGCATCTGGCCCGAACCCGATGCCGAGGTCTGGATCTTGACCTTCAGCGGCTTGGCGGCGGAGTGACCGGCTTCGGTCATCAGCTTGCGGGCGGCTTCGGGGTCGTACTTGATGTCGAAGCTCGGGTTGCCCCACCACGGGTGGCCGGGGCCGACCGTGCCCTTGGGCTCGGCCATCAGTCCGCCCAGCAACTGCTTGAGTTCGCCGCGGTTCACGCACAGGTTGGCGGCGTGGCGCACGCGCTTGTCCAGCCAGGGCGAGCCTTCTGCGAACGACAGTTGCCAGGGCCAGACGTGGGGTTGTTCGTTGGCGTGGATGACGAAGCCGCGCGACTTGATGGTGTCGAGCGCATCGGGGGCGGGCGCCTCGATCCAGTCGACCTGACCCGAGATCAGCGCAGCCGTGCGCGAGTTGGCTTCGGGCAGCGGCAACAGGACGACGCGATCTACCTTGGGCCGACGCTTTTCATCCCAGTAGGTGGCGTTCTTGACGAGTTCCAGGCGCTCGCGGGCAACGAACTTGTCGACCTTGAACGGACCCGATCCCGAGGGCTGGGCGGCGAAGGCGGCCCAGGCGCGTTGCGAGCGGGCGCCACCGTCCTTGACGTCGGCCGGCACGGCGGCCAGGTACTCGTTCCACTTGGCGGGCGAGGCCATGTAGAGGTTGGTCAGGTTGATGGGCAGGAAGGAATCGGGTTCCGAGGTCGTGAGTTCGACGGTCAGGTCGTCGATCTTGCGGGCCGACTTCAGCGTCGGCATGCGCGAGGCGGTCACGCCGACCTGGCTGGGATCGAACTGCGGCGCGGTCTTGTCCATGACCTTGCCCACGTTCCACACGACAGCGTCGGCGTTGAGGTCCGAACCGTCATGGAATTTGACGCCGGGACGCAGCTTGAAGATCCACTTGGTGTTGTCCTTGGGATCGACGGCCCAGGACGTGGCCAGGCCGGGAATCAGCACGCTGGGTGCGTCGGCCTTCGACAGATCCCATTGCGTCAGGCTGTCGTAGATCGGGATG
>JAAIGF010205860.1_pt1 | contig 20467 bp, 22 predicted proteins | sample 6487441 | NCBI WGS metagenome assembly JAAIGF01 (sample SAMN13974129, study PRJNA590717) | phyllosphere metagenome | biome: pepper field; feature: multiple bacterial spot infested pepper fields; material: pepper leaves; isolation source: leaves from pepper fields | host: Capsicum annuum ... | reverse complement strand
GTGACGTCGAGGGCCGCACCGCGGATCGCGCCCGAGCGCAGCGCCGCGAGCAGGGCGACCTGGTCGACCGAGGTGCCGCGCCCGACGTTGACGACCCAGGAGCGGGTCGGCAGCGCGGCGAGCCGATCGTGGTCCAGCGCGTGCTCGGTCGCGTCGCTGCCGGGCAGGATCATGACGAGCACGTCGGTCTCGGGCAGCACGGCGTCGATGTCGTCGACGACTCGCACGTCCCCTTCCTGACGAGCGGATCGCGCCACGCCCGTCACCGAGGCGCCGAGCGCCACGAGGTGCGGCGCGAGCTCGCGGGCGATGTTGCCGTAGCCCCAGATCGTCACGCGGGCGCCGCGCAGCGTGGTGGCCGCGGTCGGGTCCCACTCGGGCTGCGGCCCGCCGATCTCGAAGGCCCAGCGCGACTCCTGCTGAGCCCGCACGGCGAGGTGCACGCGGCGCAGGCCGGCGAGCACGAGCGCCAGCGCGTGCTCCGCGACCGGCTTGTCGTGCAGCCCGCTGCCGCCCGTCACGAGCACGTCCGGCGAGGTGGCGTTCAGCACGGTGTTCGGGCCGGCGGCGAGCGACTGCACCCAGCGCAGACCCGGCAGCGCCTCGACCAGGGCGGCCACCTGCTTGCCGCTCATCGCCCACTCGACGAAGCCCACCGCATCCGCGTGCTCCGACGGCAGGGGAGCGGTCTTGTCGAACGCGACGACCTCGACCCCCTCCACGGGCTCGATCTGCAGCTCGAAGTCGGCGGGGATGAGGATCTTCGTCACGCGGGGCTCCATTCGATCGGTGCCAGAAGCCTAGTGAGGCCCCCGGTAGACTCGCCTCCCGTGGCTCTCACTATCGGCATCGTCGGCCTGCCCAACGTCGGCAAGTCCACCCTCTTCAACGCGCTGACCCAGAACGACGTGCTCGCGGCGAACTACCCGTTCGCCACGATCGAGCCGAACGTCGGCGTGGTCGAGCTGCCCGACAGCCGCCTCGCCGAGCTCGCGAAGCTGCACGGCAGCGAGCGCCTCGTGCCCGCCACCGTGAGCTTCGTCGACATCGCCGGCATCGTCCGCGGCGCCAGCGAGGGCGAGGGCCTCGGCAACCAGTTCCTCGCCAACATCCGAGAAGCGGATGCGATCGCGCAGGTCGTGCGCGGATTCGTCGACGCCGACGTGGTCCACGTCGACGGCGCCGTCGACCCCGCCGGCGACATGGCCACCATCAACACCGAGCTGATCCTGGCCGACCTGCAGACCCTCGAGAAGGCGGAGCCGCGCATCGAGAAGGAGGTCAAGGGCAAGAAGACCGACCCGGTCGTGCTCGAGACCCTCAAGGCCGCCCGGGCGGTGCTCGATGAGGGCACGCCGCTCTCGGCCGTCGACCTCGACCTCGCTCCCGTCAAGGAGCTCGGCCTGCTCACCTCGAAGCCGTTCATCTACGTCTTCAACGTCGACGAGTCGGTGCTGACGGATGAGGGCAGGCTCGCCGAGCTCGCCGCCCTGGTCGCCCCCGCCAAGGCGGTCTTCCTCGACGCCAAGATCGAGAGCGAGCTCATCGGCCTCGACCCCGAGGACGCGGCGGAGCTGCTCGAATCGACCGGCCAGACGCAGAGCGGTCTCGACCAGCTCGCGACCATCGGCTTCGAAACCCTCGGCCTGCAGACCTACCTCACCGCCGGGCCCAAGGAGGTGCGCGCCTGGACCATCCCGGTCGGCGCGAAGGCCCCGCAGGCCGCCGGCGTGATCCACACCGACTTCGAGCGCGGCTTCATCAAGGCCGAGATCGTCTCCTACGACGACCTGATCGACGCCGGCACCATGGCCGAGGCCAAGAGCCGCGGCAAGGTGCGCATGGAGGGCAAGGAGTACGTCATGCAGGACGGCGACGTCGTGGAGTTCCGCTTCAACGTCTGACCCTGATCTCTTGACCCTTCCTATAAGCGGAAGATATCTTCCCGTTCTGTGAAGACTCTCGCAGCGCAACTGACGCCGTTCGTGCGTTCGGACGCGGTCGGCGCGATCCTCGCGGAGCTGCTCGCGCATCCCGATCAAGAGCTCTCGCTCGCCGAGCTGGGCCGCCGAACCGGCGCGAGCGGGCCCGTCGTGCACCGCGAGGTGGGCCGCCTCGTCGAGAGCGGCGTGCTGCGGGATCGGCAGGACGGGCGCAACCGTCTGGTCCGCGCTGATGATCGGCATCCGCTCTTCGCGTTGATGAGCGATCTGATCGCTGCGACCTACGGCCCCGTGCCGGTGCTGCGGGAGCTCTTCGCCGATCTCGATGGAGTCGAGCGGCTCACGATCTACGGCTCGTGGGCGGCGCGTCGTGCGGGGGAGGGCGGCGCCTTCCCGAACGATCTCGATGTGCTCGTCGTCGGCACCGCGCCGAGGCGTCATCTCGCCGCTCTTGCGACCGAGGCGAGCGAACGGCTCGGCCTTCCGGTCAACGTCACACGTTTGTCGCTCGAGGAATGGACCGCGACGGAGGCGTCGCCGTTCATCGCGACCATCCGATCGCGTCCTCACGTCGACGTCTTGACAGGCGAGGTCCATGCCTGAGCTGATCGACGCGATGCTCGCCAACCGTCGACTCGAACGGGTCCCAGTCAACCGCGATCACGTGCTGACCGTCTTGGCGACGGCGGAGCGGCACATCCGCACCGCCGAGGTGCTCGCGGAGACGGTCGATCACGCGATGGCCTTCACCGCGGCGTACGACGCGGCACGTAAAGGCCTTGCTGCGGTGCTCGCGCAGGAAGGCCTCCGGGTGCGTCCAGTCGGCGGTGCGCATCACAACACCGGTGTCGCTGCAGGGGCTTTCATCGCGAACGAAGCATTGGCGGAGTTCGATTGGATGCGGCAGGTGCGCAACGCGACCGAGTACCCGCAGGACGACCGCCCGGCGGCGAGCCGGCAAGACGTGGCCGAAGCCCTCGAGGCGGCCTCCCGGATCGTGCGCGCCTGCGCGGAGTACCTGCGGAGTCGGCCTTGACTGATCGATCTGGCGAGCACGAGGCAGGTCTCGCCTACGCCGCCGTCGATTCGCTCGCCACCTGGTCGGAGTGGGCTCCGTTCGCCGACGTCGCGGCACGTGCTCCCCAGCTGCCCGGTGTCTATCAGATCCGCTTGCCGGAGGGCACGGTGGTCTATCTCGGGATGGCTGGGGAGCGGCGGGGTCACGGGCTTCGGGGGAGGCTCTCGATTTATCGCCGAGGGAGGGGCGCCGTCAGTGGATTCGGCGAGGCCGCGCTCGATCGCGCGCTTGCCGATGCTGCGTTCGTCGAAGCGCACCTCGATGCCGTTCGTGCTGGCGAGCCGAGCCGCGCCTCCGCGTGGGCTCGTGACGCGATCGCCTCGTTCGCGCCGGAGATCCGCTGGACCGTCTGCGCGTCGAAAGCGGACGCGCTCGCTCTTGAGACTGACTGCGTCGAACTGCTTCGCGACTACGGGATCTGGAACCGGATCGCGACGAGGAACGAGCCTCCGACGGATTCATCGGCGCTCGTGTCCAACGGGAGCACGGTGGAGTCGCTCACGCGGGAACTCGGCCTCGACGACCGGGGTCGCGCCGTTCGTCGTGCCTTGCGTCATGGTTTCCCGCAGCACGAGCGGGGTGGGCGATGGGGCATCCTCACCGCCGAGCACGTCGCGCACGTGCGCAAGACGGTTCGGTGAGAAGAATGATTCGGTTCTGGAACGTCGTGGAGTTCCGCTGCAACGTCTGACCCGCCCGGCGTACCCTCGGAGCAACCGCCCCGAGGAGCCCGCATGCCCGCAACCCCCGTCGACTTCACGACCGTCTCCACCACGGGTCTCGAGCGCTCCCCGCACGCCGAGGCCCTCGCCGGCCTACGCGCCAATGAGGCCCGCTACTTCTCGAACAAGTACGACGTCGTCTTCGCGACCGCGCCGGCGGAGGAGGCGACCGAGCTCGTGGAGTACGTCGCGCAGGTCCTGCGCGAGCGCCACATCGTGATCGCGAGCCCGGCGCTCGAGGCGACCGAGCTGCTGGTCGACGGCATCCGCTGGACCCATGTCTTCTACGAGTCCGGGCTCGCCGTCAACGTGCTGTACACCCTCGAACCCGGCGGCAAGCGTGCGGTCGGCTTCAAGCTGTCGCAGGGCATGGACGTGCCCGACGAGCTGGGCGCCTTCAATTTCGCACGCCAGCGGTCGAAGCTGGCGGGCGAGATCCGCGGCTCCTACTTCGTCGTCAAGGGGGAGTACTGAGGGCGGTATGACTGAGATCGTCGTCATCGGGGCCGGCATCGCCGGCGCCTCCGCGGGCTGGCGCCTCGCGCAGGCCGGCCACGCCGTGACCGTGATCGAGCGCAGCACGCCGGCGAACGCGCAGGGCAGCTCGCACGGGTCGGCCCGCATCCTGCGCTACGCCTACGCCGACCCGCGCTACGTGGACCTCATGCTCGCCGCCGACCCCGACTGGCGCGAGCTCGAAGCCGCCTCCGGCGCGACGCTCGTCGACCGCTGCGGCGGCCTCGACCACGGCGCGGGCCGTGAGCCCGAGCGGCTCGCCGCCACGCTCGCGCACGCTGGCGTCGAGCACGAGCTGCTCGGCGCCGACGACGCGAGCAGCCGCTGGGGCGTGCGCGTCGAGACGACCGCGCTCTGGCAGCCGACCGCCGGTGTGCTCGACGCCGAGCGCGCGGTGCACGCGATGCTCGCCGAGGCCGAACGGCACGGCGCCCGGGTGCTGCGCGAGACCCCGGTCGAGCGGCTCGAGCGCCGGGGCGCCGGCTACCGGGTGCACGGCCCCGAGCGCGTGGACGCGGAGCAGGTCGTCGTCGCGGTCGGCGGCTGGCTGCCCGATCTGCTGCACGGGCTCGAGCTGCCGCGCCGGTTCCTCGACGCGCTGCCCGTCTTCGAGGTGCGACAGGAGCAGGCCTTCCACTTCCCGTACCGCGACGGCGAGCGGTGCTGGCCGACCCTCATCCACGACGCCGACGGCATGCTCGTCTACGCCCTCCCCGGCGGGCGCGATGCGGGCGGCCGCGGGCAGAAGGTGGCGGAGTTCGCCGGCGGGCGCCCCATCCGCTCGGCCGCGCATCGGGACGGCCGCGTCGACCCGGCGAACCGCGACCGCGTCGTCGCCTACGTCGAGCGGCATCTGCCCGGGCTCGTGCCGGAGCCCTACGCCGAGACCACCTGCCTCTTCACGAGCACCCCCGACGAGGCCTTCGTCGTCGACCGCGCCGACGGCGTCACGGTGCTGTCGGCGTGCTCGGGCCACGGAGCCAAGTTCGCGCCGCTGCTCGGGCGCCTCGCCCTCGACCTCGTCGAGGGGCGCCCCGGCGAGCCCGCCTTCCGCCCGAGCGTGGCCCGCTGAGGGAGGACGGCGGATGCACGGCGTCACCACCGCATGGTCGGCCGACGGCCCCCAGGGCCTCCGCACCACCGGCCGCGCCCTGCTCGCCGGCCTCGGCGCGGGCGACGTCACGGCCGTCTGCCCGAGCTGCGGCGGCCCGCACGGCCGGGCCTCCGCGCTGCACGGGCACGTGAGCGTCGCCCACGCCGACGGCGTCACCGTCGTGGCCTTCAGCGCCGAGCGGCCCGTCGGCGTCGATCTCCAACGAGCGGATGCGCAGCCGCCGGGCACGACCGTCCGCCGCTGGACGGAGATCGAGGCCGTGCTCAAGGCGGATGGGCGCGGCCCCGAACTCGCGCCCGAGCGCGTCCGCTTCACCGCAGAGGAGTTAGCGGGAGATCAAGCTGACGGGCTCGCCATGCTTGACGGCGTTGTCTATGACCTCGAGCCGATCCCGGTCGACGGCTAAATCGCGACGCTGGCGCGAGCGCGGGCAGTCCCAGCGGCCGCAACCACGACGCCTCGCATCCTGCCGCATTCCCGCCGGCCTCGCTGATGGCAGCGAACTACGCCGACGTGCTCGCTGCCTCTTCAGCGAACCTGGTGAGCCGGCCGCCATCCCGTACCCAACGTTGCCCGTGCGCGTCCGTGAACGTGACTGATGTCACCATCCATCCGGTGCTCTTCGTGACGGGGCGGACGATTCCTCCGATAGCGCCGCGTTCCTCCGGAAGCGACCAGTGGTACTTCGGGTCCGCTGTCGCCACGAAATCCCCCGGTGGGACGATCGATAACCGAAGCGGATACTGCGGAATCGACACCTGCTTGACGAGCCGTGTGCTGTGGACTTCGACGTCGTAGACAGGGCCGTCTGAGTCATTGTGCACCAGCAGTCCCGCTTGCGAATCCTCCCCATTCCCCGGACAGAAGACGCACCATGCTGCTATACCGCTCGCCTGCTCACGTGCCGCTCGATCAGCGGCTTTTACATCGCGATGCATCTCCACCTGCACCAGCCGCCGAGATGTCAGCGCGGCCCAGATGGCCGCAGTAAGAGCACCAAGTGCGGCTAGCGCCGAAAGCCATTCCGCAACGGTCCCGAACATCAACCCACCCCATTTTCGTTCCTACCTCGCACCCCCGTGCGAGTTCTTGGTCGAGAGTATGGCGCACGTCAGGGCTCGACGAAAAATCGAGGAGCTCTGGCGTTAGAGCCGCCACCCGCGCTGGAGCGCGTGCACCCCATCCGCTCGGCCGCGTTCCAGGGCGGCCGTGTCGACCCGGCGAACCGCGACCGCGTCCTCGGCTACGTCGAGCGCCACCTGCCCGGCCTGGTGCCGGAGCCCTACGCCGAGACGACGTGCCTCTTCACGAGCACCCCTGACGAGGCGTTCGTCGTCGACCGCGCCGACGGCGTCACGGTGCTCTCGGCGTGCTCGGTTCACGGGGCCAAGTTCGCGCCCTGCGTCGGGCGTGCTGACGACAACCAGAGGACACGCGACTGGGGGCTTAGAGGACTTGCGCGCATCGAACTCGTGTCGGTGTCGATGATTACGCTGTCCGCCGAAAGGCGGACTGCGTCGGTTTGTGCTTGAAACTAGATTTTGAGAACTACGATTAAACCAAGTTTAAGGTGGGGAACATGAAGAAAAGCGTCGTCGGCACGATTGCCGCGTTGATTCTCGCGCTCGGCGCAGCAGTAGCGGGCGCTGCGCCCATTTCGGCAGCGCCTACCTCCGCGGCTGCTGCACCGTCCGGGAACATCATCTTCTATGACGTGTGGGTGGGCCATTACTCGACCCAGGCAAAGTGCGTCGAGGCTCGCAAGCCCTTCATTCGAGAGGGTTATCAGGTCGGTGTATGCGGAAAGAGCGCCAACGGATGGATGTTCGGATATAACCGCTGAATTTTGGTCGCCATGCGCGCGAGAACTGGTTGGTTGACGGTGCTCGAACCCGACCATCTCGGTGACCTTTACGGTTCGATCTAGATCGTGAGGGTGACTGCCGATTAACAATCACTAGTTGCACTGCAGAAATCGTCCCTGTGTTGTCGCTGCCGCAGGTGCAATTGCAAGGGTGATGGTGGCGGAGACCCTGGTCGCCTCGGCGATCACCGGGCTGCAAGCCGCGCTCGGTCAGGCCGACGACTTGGGCGCGGTCCTTTAAAGCGGTGGGGCTCTGAGTTCCGTTCGTCGAGCATGCGAGAGGGGGCGGCGGCCCGGGCGCCCGACGCCCCGCAGGAACTCGTGGCCGGGCCCTGCGGGGCGCCCTGTGGCCGCCTAGCCTCGTCGTGGCTCTTACCGTCCTCTGCCTACTTGGCGGCGCGGTCGGTTTGCAGTCGGCTGTGCCCGATGCCCTGCCGGAGGCGTCGCTGCGCCCGTCCGACGACGAGGCCTCCGTCGTGCGAAGGTAACGGCGCGGTGCACCGCGAGCCCCTCATCGCCGAGGATCGCCTCGACGTCGGCGGTGTCCAACACGAGGCGGGCCCGCTCATCGGGGTCGTCCACGTGGACCGGCACGTAGGCCGCACTGGCGACGAGCGCGCCGAGAATGTCCAGGAGGAGCTCATGGATGCCGGAGTGCCGGCGCACCCCCGCCCGGCAGCCCGGACTGATGCCCGCCTCGCGCAGGCCCTCGGCAATGACCTGCACCTCGGCCGAAAGTTCGCGGTAGCTCAGTGCCCACGATCGTCCTCGAGGGCGCTCTACTCGGGGTGCGCCGCCACGATCGAGCGGAGCACGTCCACGAGCGCGCGATCGGGTGCGGGCGCGCCACCGTTCACGAACCGATGATCGGATGCGGTCATGCGGGGCGACTCCTTCTGCCGCCGTAGGGACGGCGGAACGACGCGCGCGCCTGACGCCCGCCGTGGACGCGCCGGTGAACGATGATGCCCGGCGCTGAGTGTCCACCGAGCGCAGTCCTGCCTGTCGTGGGCCCGTGCGAGGATCATCCAGCTCGGATGACGGAATGCAACGCGGCGGGGAATAACCGCCCCGGAGCGATCGTTACTTGAGCGTTGAACCATCAGGAGTCGCCATGAACGAGATTCTCCCGCCCGCAGCCGTCCGCACCAGCGTGCGAGTGCCGCTGCGCTTCGCCGACGGCTTCGAGACCGTCGCCCAGGTCGTCACCTTCTCCGGCCTCGTCGACGACCAGGAGCACCTGCTGCTGGGTCTCGGCGACTGGCAGGCCGCTCTGGAGCGCTCGGCGACCGGCGGCACGGCGCCGCTGGTGCGCCCCCACTCCGAGTGCCTCACCGGCGACGTCTTCGGCTCGCTGCGGTGCGACTGTGGCCCCCAGCTGCGCGAGGCCGTCGAGCGCATCGCCGAGACCGGCGGCTTCCTGCTCTACCTGCGCCAGGAGGGTCGCGGCATCGGCCTCTACGCCAAGCTCGACGCCTACGCGCTGCAGGATTCCGGCCTCGACACCTACGAGGCCAACGTGGCGCTCGGCCGCGGCGAGGACGAGCGCGAGTACCGCGCGGCCGCGCAGATGCTGCTCGCGGTGGGCGCCGAGCGCATCCGCCTGCTCAGCAACAACCCCGACAAGGCCGCCCAGCTCGAGGGCTTCGGCGTGGCCGTGGCCGAGCGGGTGCCGACGGGCGTCCACGTCTCGGCGTCGAACCTGCACTACCTCGAGACCAAGCGCGACCACACGGCGCACACGCTCGATCTCGAGCACCCCGCCGCCTCGTGACCTTCAGCGTGGCCGAGACCGCCGCGATGCGGCGCGCCCTCGAGCTCGCCGCCGACCCGGCGGTGCCGCTCGGTCCCAACCCGCGCGTCGGCAGCGTGCTGCTCGCCGACGACGGCAGCGTCGTCGCCGACGGCTTCCACCGCGGCGCGGGCACCCCGCACGCCGAAGCGGATGCGCTGGCTCGCGCCGGCGACGCCGCCCGCGGGACGACCGCCGTCGTCACGCTCGAGCCCTGCAACCACACCGGACGCACAGGGCCGTGCGCGCAGGCCCTCATCCGAGCAGGGGTCCGCCGCGTCGTCTACGCGCAGTCCGACCCGAACCCGCTCGCGAGCGGCGGCGCCGAGACCCTGAGGGCCGCGGGCATCGAGGTGGAGCACGGACTGCTCGAGACCGAGGCGCGCGTGCTCAACCGTGCGTGGCTGCACGGCGTGGCCACCGGACGCCCGCTCGTCACCTGGAAGTTCGCAGGCTCGCTCGATGGGCGCAGCGCCGCCGCCGACGGCACGAGCCAGTGGATCACGAGCGCTGCGGCCCGCCGCGACACCCATCGTCTGCGGGCCGAGGCCGACGTGATGCTCGTCGGCACCGGCACCGTCCTCGCCGATGATCCGCGGCTGACGGTGCGCGGCGACGACGGCGAACCGCTCGCCCGCCAACCGCTGCGCGTCGTCATGGGGCAGCGTGCCGTGGCGCCCGGGGCCCGGGTGCTCGACGAGGCCGCCGAGACCCTGCTGCTGCGCACCCGGGAACCGCGGGAGGCGCTCGCCGAGCTGTTCGAGCGCGGTCGCCGCCACGTCTTCCTCGAGGGCGGTCCGTCGCTCGCGGCGTCCTTCCTGCGTGCCGGCGTGGTCGACGAGGTCGTCGCCTACGTCGCCCCGATGCTCCTGGGTGCCGGCCCCAACGCGGTCGGCGATCTCGGCATCACCACCATCGCCGGCGCACTGCGGCCGACGGTGACCGAGGCGCGACTCATCGCCGGCACGGACGGCGAGCCGGCGAACGTGCGTTTCACGCTCTCGATGTCCAGCTAGCGCAGTCGTTGCGGCGGATGACGCTCCCAGGGCGTCGAAACGGAGAACCGGCTGCACGGCGCTTGAGCCGTGTTCGCGAAGTAACTAGTGTCTCTAGCGATATCCGGCGCATCGCCGCGGCCGTCCGAATCGGCCGTCGCGACCCGGAGGAAGGCGGATCGCCGTGTCCGACATCCCCACGCTGCAGAACCTGCCCCGCACCGCCGCGACCCGCGCGCACGCCGTCTCCGCGTACACCATCGACGACCGCCACGAGGTCGTGGTCGAGGTCTTCGACGAGCACGACACCGTGCTGGCCCGAACCGTCATCGAGTCCGAGGCGGGCCGCGAGACGGTCGTCGACGCCCTGCTCGAGGACAGCTACCTCGACCGCTACAGCGGCTTCGCCGTCGACCCGCTCGGCGGCCGTCGCCGGCTGACCGCGCTCGCCGGACTGCGCCTCTCCCTCGACCCCGTCCCGTATCGCGGTACTCGACTCGCCGGCTGAGCCGGCGCCCTGACGCGCAGGACTGAACGACCGCGCGTCCGCCCTCCCGTCCAGTAGGGGTGCTGGCCGGGAGGGCACTCTTCGTACTCCGCCGCCGGATGCCCCGCTGGCTCCCAGCGAGAGGCTCGACGGATCGGAGGTCACCACGCTCTGCGCTCGCTAGCATGACGCGGATGACCGGCACCGATACCGCAGCGGATGCACGCGCCGGCGGGATCGCGGCCGCCCCACCCCGTTCGCGCGCCCCCCGCGGCGTCTCCGTGGAGTCGAGGGCCCTGCTCGTGGCGATCGGCGCGGTGGTCGTCGGTGCCGCCGTCGCCGCGGTGCTGTTCCACGAGATGCGGGTGCCGCTCTCGGGCGGGCTGGCCGCGGGCTTCCTCGAGGAGGGCGTCTCGGTCGGGGTCACGGCCGCCGCGGCGGTCGCCGTGCTGGGTGTGCCCGCCTTCCTCAGCACCTACGTCAGTGCGCCCCGGCCGCGACGACCCCGTCGCCTCGGCCACCGCATCCGCGCGGCCGTCGATCTCGCCGCGCTCGTGCTCGTGCACATCGGCATCGCCGCGCTCGGCCTCCTCGGAAGCTTCGCGGTGCTGCAGGACGCCTTCCTGCGCCTGGCCCTCGACAGCTGGACAGCAGCCGGCATCGTCGGCCTCGTCTCCGGCCTCGCCACCTACTTCATCGCGCTGAGCGGTGCCCGGGTCAGCACCACGTCGCTCTCCTCGCTGCTCGGCCTGTTCCTCATCGCCGGCGCGCTCAGCGCCATGCTCACCGCCAACGACCCGCTGTGGTGGGACAAGAACCTCAGCGCGCTCGGCGTCGGCATCACGGCCTCCGCCGTCATCTTCAACGCCACGCTCATCGTGGCCGGCCTCGTCGTCGTCGGCATCGCCGACCGCGTCGCCGTGGACCTCGCCGGGTGGCGCGGCCGGCCGGGGTCGAGGCGCTCGACGTCGCGGCGCATCCGCATCCTGCAGGTGGGCGTGCTGCTCATCGGCGTGCTGCTCGCGACCGTGGGCGCGGTCAGCGTCAACGCGAACATGCTGCTGCACAACACCGCGGCCAGCGGTATGGGCCTGGTCTTCGTCGTGCTCGCCTGCGCGCTGCCGGGGCTGCTGCCCGGCCTGCCGCGGCCGTTCCTGCTGCTCAATTACCTCATGGTGGCCGGCGTGCTCGGTTCGACCGTGCTGTTCCTCAACGTCGGCTACTACAACTTCACCGGCTACGAGCTCGTCGCCACCGGCCTGGTGCTCGTCTGGCTCATCGTCTTCGTGCGCAACACGGCCGCGGTGCGCTCGGATCGGGCCGAGCGCTGAACGCGACGAGGGCCGGCCCGCGGGATGCGGACCGGCCCTCGTGTCGAGTCGGTCAGTTGAGCTTCTCGGTGCCCTCGGGGATGGCGCCGCCGTCGTAGAGCGACACGGCGAGGTTCTTGAGCGCGGTGAGCGCCACGTTCTGCGTCCACGGCCCGTACGAGATGCGGGCCACGCCGAGCTCCTCGTACTCCTGGGCGGTGAGCGCGCCGGGGACGCCGATCACGTTCAGCCGGCCCGGTCCGAACGCGCCGACGAGCTGCTCGGCCGCCGCCCGGTCGATGGGCCCGGGCACGAACACGGTGCTGGCGCCGGCCTGGAGGTAGGCGGTGCCGCGGGCGATCGCGTCGTCGAGGATGACCTCGCGCGGGCGGTCGCCGCCGCGGACGAACGCGTCGGTGCGGGCGTTGAGCTGGAAGGGGATGCCCTCCGCCTCGCCGGCGCGCACGATCGCCTCGACGCGTGCGACGGCCTCGTCGAGCGGACGCAGGCGGTCCTCGACGTTGGCGCCCACGACGCCGACACCGATGGCCTTGCGGACGGTCTCGCCCGGGTCGGCGTAGCCGTCGTCGAGGTCCGCGCTCACGGGCAGATCGACCGCGGCGACGATGCGCGCCACGGCGGCGATCATCTCGTCGGCCGGGATCTCACCGTCGGCGTAGCCGTGGCTGGCCGCGATGGAGTGGCCGGCGGTGGCGAGGGCACGGGTCTCCGGCAGGTCGGCGACGACCTTGGCGGAGATGGCGTCCCACACGTTGACGACGCGGAGGATGGTCGAGGAACGGTGCAGCTGCTCGAGGCTCGCCGCGTGGCTCTGAATGCTCATGCGATCACGCTAGAGCCGATGCGCGGGCCGCGGGGAGGACTCGCACCGGGAGTTCATCCGGCGCCCGGCGAGCGGTGCGGCCGCGCTCAGCCGACCGGCCAGAGCGCGATCGCCAGCGGGATCAGCGGAGCCGCCCAGATGCCGGTCGCGGCGAGCTTCCATCCGTTGCCGGCCCTGCTGGCTCCCGCCCGCAGTCGCGCCGCGCGCAGCGCCGTGGTCTCGCTGTCGCCGCCGAGCTTCACGAGCGCGCTCGCGACGTTGCCGGCGCCGCTGTGCGCCGCCGCCCGGTCGTCGGCGATGAGCTCGACGACGAGGCTGGTGGCCTGCGCCATGCGCTCGGCGGCCGGCAGCATCGGCACGCAGCTCTGCGCGAGCCGCCCGATCGTCACCGCTGCGGAGTGCCGATGCGCGAGGTGGGTGTCCTCGTGCCAGAGCACCGCGCGCAGTTCGCGCTCGCTGAGCCGGTCGCGCGCCTCGGTGCTCACGATGATGCCCCGCGGCGACTGCAAGGCCGCCACGATCGGCACGGGGAACTCGACGAGCCGCACGTACCAGCGCCCCATCGCCATGTGCCGCACCGAGCGGCCGAAGAAGACGGAGAAGCGATCGGCGGCCTCGCGCGCCTCCTTCGCCAGCGCATCCGCCTGCCACCAGATGCGCACGCCGATCACGCCGAGGATCGCGAGCGCCCCCCAGGCGAGGATCGCGGCGGCGAGCGGATCGAGCCACCCGATCGCTCCGGGATGGTCCACCTGGGCCAGCACCCCGTTCGCGATGAGGATGCCCAGCGCCAGCAGCAGGGCGAGCGCCGCGGTGAGCAGCGAGGAATGCCAGGCGCTGAGCAGCAGCATCGGATGCTTGGACGCCAGCTTGCCGCGCACGAGCACGATCGGCGCGAGGAGCGTCAGCATGATGCTGAGCTCCATGAGGAGCATGATCTTGAGGGCCATCCGGGCCTCGGGGTCAGTCGGCCGCGTTACCGGCGATCGCGGCGCGCAGCAGATCGCGGTCGGCGATCGACAGCTCACCGGCGAACTGCATCAGGGCGGCCGAGCGGTCGCTCGTCGAGGCGAGAGCGGTGGCCATGGCGCCGGCGACGCGGTGCTCGCGGCTCAGAGTGGGGGTGAAGAGAAGTCCGCGACTCGACCCGCTCTCGCGGTCGACCCACCCCTTCTCGCGCAGGCGCTCGAGCACCGTCAGCACGGTCGTGATCGCCGGCTGCGGCTCCTCCACGGCCTCCTGCACCTCGCGGGCGGTCAGCGGGCGTCCGGCATCCCACAGCAGATCCATGACGGCGGACTCGAGTTCGCCGCGCTGGCGTGATCTGGGGGAGCGCATGCCCTGATTCTATGTCCTGTAGAAGGGTTCTCGCCGACACGCCGCGTCATCGTGCGCCGCACGCGGACGCGGTCGTTCGGCGTAGCAAGACGCCTCGGTCGTAGCAGTCCGGGTGTTTGTACCCCGCATATGCGCGGCGCGCAGGTCCACGGCGGTCGCTGCGGACGGATGGTCCGTCATCCGCCAGCTCGTGGACGCCTCGTCATCGCTGCGCACGATGCGGAGGAATGCCAGTTCAGCGGACGATTTCCTGGCATGTATCGGCCTCGCGGGCCCGCGGTGTCGCCTCGCTTCTACCACACGGGGGCGGATGCCGAACCGACCCTGTGGAAACATCCGCGCACGAATGGGGGACGGAGGCGAAGATGTAACACGGTTGTAATGTCCCCCGTTTGGCCCGGACTAGGAGCTCGCTTAGAGTGCCTCTGGTCCGGCGACGCCCGACAGGCGTCGTGACCGGACACCCTTTGCGCAATGGAGGCACAGTGAAGATCAAGAAGGCAGGCATCGCCCTCGGCGTGCTGACCGCGGGGGCCCTGGCCCTCACCGGTTGCGCCCAGGACGGCGGCAACGAGGGTGGCGAGGGTGGCTCGGCCATCATCACCACCAACGGCAGCGAGCCGCAGTTCCCCCTCATCCCGGCGAACACCACCGAGACCGGCGGCGGCAAGATCGTCACCTCCATCTTCGCGGGCCTCGTCACCTACAACGCCGACGGCTCCATCGCCAACGACGTCGCCGAGTCCATCGAGTCGGACGACAGCACGCTGTGGACGGTCACGATCCGCGACGGCCTCACGTTCACCGACGGCACCCCGGTGACCGCTGCATCGTTCGTCGATGCGTGGAACTACGCGGCGAACCCCACGCAGGCCTACAACGCGCAGTACTTCTTCGACAACATCGAGGGTTACGTCGGTCTGCCTGCAGAGGGCGAGGAGGCGCAGGACAACCCCGAGCTGTCCGGTCTGACCGTCATCGACGACACCTCGTTCACCGTGCAGCTCACGGCTCCTGAGGCTGACTGGCCGCTGCGGCTCGGCTACACGGCGTACAGCCCGCTCCCCGAGTCCTTCTTCGAAGACCCTGAGGCCTTCGGGGAGAACCCGGTCGGCAACGGCCCGTACATGTTCGACGGCGAAGGCGCCTGGGAGCACGACGTGCGCGTCGACCTGGTCACCAACCCCGATTACGACGGTCCGCGCGAGCCGCAGAACGACGGCCTGTCGATCGTCTTCTACACCACCCAGGATGCGGCTTTCGCCGACGTGCAGGGCGGCAACCTCGACGTGCTCGATGCCGTGCCGGACGCGCAGTTCGCCACCTACGAGGACGAGTTCGGAGACCGCGCGGTCAACCAGCCCGCCGCGATCTTCCAGGGCTTCAACATGCCGTACTACCTCGAGCACTGGAGCGGCGAGGAAGGCCAGCTGCGTCGGGCCGCCATCTCGATGGCGATCAACCGCGAGGAGATCACCGACGTGATCTTCCAGGGCACCCGTACGCCGGCCACCGACTTCACGTCGCCCGTCATCGACGGCTGGTCCGACTCGCTCGAGGGCGCCGAGGTGCTCGAGTACGATCCCGAGCAGGCGCAGGAGCTGTGGGCGCAGGCGGAGGCCATCGCTCCCTACGGGGACACGGTCTTCAACCTCTCCTACAACGCGGACGGCGGACACCAGGCCTGGGTCGACGCGGTCGTCAACAGCATCGCGAACACCCTCGACATCGAAGCCGTCGGCCGCCCGCTGCCGACCTTCGCAGAGTCGCTCGACGAGCGCGCCAACAGCACCCTGACGGGCGGTGTGCGAGCAGGCTGGCAGGCGGACTACCCGTCGCTGTACAACTTCCTCGCCCCGCTGTACCAGACCGGTGCCGGATCGAACTACGAGGGTTACAGCAGCGAGGAGTTCGACGGCTTGCTGGCCGAGGGCAGTGTCGCGCCGAGCGTGGATGAGGCGAACGAGCTGTACCAGGCCGCCCAGGAGGTCCTCCTCCGCGACCTGCCGAGCATCCCGCTGTGGTACTCGAACGTGAACGGCGTGTCTGCCGACACCGTGGACAACGTGGAGTTCGGATGGGATTCCGTACCCCTCTACCACGAGATCACCAAGGGCTAAGCTCGTCCAGTCGCTAGGCGACTAGCGAGAGAGGTGGGGTCCGGGCGCATGCCCGGACCCCACCTCCCTGACACGGCACGACCGATACGATTGCGACTCCCATGTCCCTGAACCACCCCGACGCTTCCTGATGCTCTGGTACATCGGCAAGCGCCTCCTGCAGCTCGTCCCCGTGTTCTTCGGCGCGACGCTGCTCATCTACTTCATGGTGTTCTCGCTCCCGGGCGACCCCATCGCCGCGCTCTTCGGCGATCGTCAGCCTCCGCAGGGAGTGATCGACGCTCTCAGGGCTGAGTACAACCTCGATCAGCCCTTCATCATCCAGTACCTGCTCTGGGTCGGTGGTATCCTCACCGGTGATTTCGGAACGACCTACTCCGGACGCCCGGTGCTCGACCTCCTCGAGTCTGCGTTCCCGGTCACCGCCAAGCTCGCCATGCTCGCCCTCGCGTTCGAAGCCGTTGCGGGCCTCGCCATCGGGCTCGTGGCGGGCCTGCGCAAGGGCAAGCTCTTCGACGCCAGCGCGCTCGTGGTCAGCCTGCTGCTCATCTCGGTGCCGACGTTCGTGCTCGGCTTCGTCGCGCAGTTCGTCTTCGCCATCAACCTCGGGTGGTTCCGCACGACGGTCGGCTCAGGGGCGCCCATCCAGGACCTGATCCTGCCGGCGATCGTGCTGGCGTCGGTCTCGCTCGCCTACATCGTGCGTCTCACCCGTGCGAGCGTCGCAGACAGCCTGAGCGCTGATTACGTGCGAACCGCCACTGCGAAGGGCTTGCCGCGCAGTCGCGTCGTGACGGTGCACATCCTGCGCAACTCCCTCATCCCGGTGGTCACCTTCCTCGGAGTCGACATCGGCTCCCTGATGGTCGGTGCAGTCGTCACCGAGGGCATCTTCAACATCCCCGGCGTCGGGGGAACGGTGTTCCGTGCCGTGCAGCTCGGCGAGGGTCCCACGGTCGTCTCCTTCGTCGCGGTGATGGTCATCATCTACATGCTCGCCAACCTGCTCGTGGACCTGCTCTACGCGGCGCTCGACCCGAGGATCCGCTATGTCAAGTAACAGCACGCGCTACGTCGCGCCGCTCGAGGAGACGCCGTTGCAGGCCGTCGACTCGATCGACGAGAACGCCAAGACGCGGAGCACATGGTCGGACGCTTGGGAGGCCATGCGCCGGCGCCCCATGTTCTGGGTCGCTGGTGCTTTGATCCTGCTCATCGCGGTGGTCGCCATCGCCCCGAATCTGTTCTCGACTCTGAACCCACGGTTCTGCGAATTGAGCAACAGCAACGCCGATCCCAGCGCTGGCCACATCTTCGGGTACAACCGCCAGGGCTGCGACGTATTCTCGAGGGTCGTTCACGGCGCTCAAGCATCATTGCTCGTCGGTATCCTCGCGACTGTGCTCGTCACGCTCATCGGCGTGATCATCGGATCGCTGGCGGGCTTCTACGGTGGATGGCTCGACTCCATCGTGTCGAGGCTCGGCGACATCTTCTTCGCTATCCCCACCGTGCTCGGCGCCATCGTGCTCATGTCCGTACTGCCGAATCGCGACCCTCTCACGGTGGCCTTGGTCCTCGCGCTTTTCGCGTGGCCCCAGGTCGCCCGCATCATGCGTGGAGCAGTGCTATCGGCACGCGGCGCCGATTACGTGACTGCTTCAACCGCGCTCGGAGTCTCGCAGTTCCAGATCCTCGTGCGTCACGTCGTCCCGAATGCGATCCCGCCGGTGATCATCGTCGCTACGACGATGCTCGGCACGTTCATCGTCGCCGAGTCGACACTGTCCTTCCTCGGCATCGGCCTCGACGGCGTCATCTCCTGGGGACAGGACATCGGCCAGGCTCAGACCACGGTGACCACCGCCCCGATGGCACTGTTCTACCCCGCTGCCGCCCTGTCGGTCACGGTGCTCTCCTTCCTTCTCATGGGAGACGTCGTTCGCGACGCCCTCGACCCGAAGGCGCGTGCCCGCCGATGAACGCCCAGCCGCATACCCAGGAGCGAGACAGCCCCGTGTCCCACCCCCATTCGCCGCTGCTCGAGATCCGTGGCCTCGAGGTCGGCTTCACAACGCAGCGCGGTCTCGTACCAGCCGTCCGCGGCGTCGATCTGACCTTGAGCCATGGCAGCACCCTCGCCATCGTCGGGGAATCTGGTTCCGGCAAGTCCACCACCGCGCAGGCGATCATCGACCTGCTGCCGGGCACCGGCAAGGTCAGCGCCGGCCAGATCCTCTTCGAGGGTCAAGATCTGACCGCGCTCGGCGGCAAGCAGATGGCGCAGGTTCGCGGCCGCGACATCGGCTACGTGCCGCAGGACCCGATGTCGAACCTGAATCCGGTGTGGAGCATCGGATTCCAGGTCGAGGAGGCCATCAAGGCGAACGGCATCGCGCAGGGCAAGGATGCGCGGCTGCGCACGATCCAGGTGCTGGAGGAGGCCGGCCTCACCGACCCGGGCTCGCGACTCAAGCAATTCCCGCACCAGTTCTCGGGCGGCATGCGCCAGCGTGTTCTCATCGGGATCGGTCTCTCGTCTCGACCGAAGCTGCTCATCGCCGACGAGCCCACCTCGGCGCTCGACGTGACGGTGCAGCGGACCATCCTCGACCACCTCGAGACGCTGACCCGCGACTACGGCACCTCGGTGCTCTTCATCACGCACGACCTGGGCCTCGCCGCCGAGCGCGCGGAGCAGCTGGTCGTCATGTACAAGGGCAAGGTCGTCGAGGCCGGCGACTCGAAGGAGATCCTGGCCGATCCGCGGCACCCCTACACGAAGCGCCTCGTCGGTGCGGCGCCGAGCCTCGCCTCCCGGCGTATCCAGTCGGCCAAGGTGACGCACGACACTACGGGCATCGCAGTCGCCGGAGCGCACGACGATGATCTCATCGCGAAGGCCGAGCAGCGCGAGGCGGCGGCTCCCGCAGTCGACCTCGTCCGGGTGCAGAATGTCACCAAGGTGTACAAGATCCGGCAGGGCGGTCTGCGGTCCACGGACCTCGTCGCGGTGGACGATGTCTCCTTCGGCATCCCGAAGGGCACCACGATGGCGCTGGTCGGCGAGTCCGGCTCCGGCAAATCGACCGTGGCGAAGCTCGTGCTCAAGCTCGAGGATGTGACCTCCGGCTCGATCACCTTCGACGGGCAGGAAGTGTCCTCTTTCAAGGGAGCTGAACTGCTGCGCTTCCGCCGTCGCGTGCAGCCGGTCTTCCAAGACCCCTACGGATCGCTGGATCCGCTCTACAGCGTCGGCAAGACGATCGCCGAGCCGCTGGTCACCCACCGCATCGGCGATGCGAAGTCGCGCCAGGCGCGCGTGCGCGAGCTGCTGGACCAGGTGGCCCTGCCCGCTTCGACGATCAACCGGTATCCGAACGAGCTCTCGGGCGGTCAGCGACAGCGCATCGCCGTGGCACGCGCCCTCGCCCTCAAGCCCGACATGATCGTTCTCGACGAGGCAGTCTCGGCGCTCGACGTCCTCGTGCAGGGCCAGGTGCTCGAGCTCCTGACGGACCTGCAGGCCGAGCTCGGGCTGACCTACCTCTTCATCACGCACGACCTCGCGGTCGTGCGGCTCGTGGCGGACAACGTCGCGGTCATGCAGAAGGGGCGCATCGTCGAAGCCGCGACGACCGATGAGGTGTTCGCGAACCCGCGCGAGCAGTACACCCGAGAGCTGCTCGAAGCTATTCCCGGCGCGGGCTTCGAGTTCGGAGCCTGATCGGCGTGACCGCCGACGCGACGAGCCGCACGATCCGCAGCACCGCAGGCATCGTGTGGCTCGTCGTCGTCGCCGTGGGTGTCGCGGTGCTGCTCGTCGACGCCCTCGTGCGCGGCGATCTGCAGCAGACGCTGCTGATCGCGCCGTGGCTTCTCCTGATCGTCTGGACCGTCTGGACCTTCATGGCCGCGCCCCATTTGCGAGCCGAAGACGCCGGAATCGTCGTCCGCAACCCGATTCGGACCATCGAGGTGCCTTGGGATGCGGTCGAGCGTTTCGCGATGCGATGGCAGCTCGAGGTGCACCTGCGGGGCGACGAGCGCGTGCAGGTGTGGTCGGTCGGGGCACGGCGAGCTCCGCGTCGCGGTGCCGATGGTGACGAGCCGCGCGGTGCTCGCGAGCTCGAGATCCTCGCCGACCTCGAGGTGCTCCGCGCTGAGCGGTCCGCAGCCGGAACGGCGAGCGTGCGCACGCGATGGAACGCGGACGTGCTCCTCGTGCTCGCCGCGCTCGTGGCGTGGGCGGCGGTCGCCGTCGCGGTCGCGCGCTGACCGCATCCGCTCGTCCCGATCGGTCGGCGCGCCGGCCCGTGCCGGCTGCGATCAGCCGCCCGACGG
>JAAIGF010069400.1_pt1 | contig 20584 bp, 14 predicted proteins | sample 6487441 | NCBI WGS metagenome assembly JAAIGF01 (sample SAMN13974129, study PRJNA590717) | phyllosphere metagenome | biome: pepper field; feature: multiple bacterial spot infested pepper fields; material: pepper leaves; isolation source: leaves from pepper fields | host: Capsicum annuum ... | reverse complement strand
CCGAAGTCCATGATCTTGGCGACCTTGCCTTCGTAGATGCGGCCCGGCTCGACGTCCGAGGTGATCTGCTCGATGCGGGCCTTGGCAGCCTGCGCGGCAATGGCGTTGACCGATGCGATGACGATGGTGCCGTCATCCTGGATGTCGATCTGGGTGCCGGTTTCCTTGGTGATGGCCTGGATGGTCGAGCCACCCTTGCCGATCACTTCGCGGATTTTGTCCGGGTGGATCTTGATGGTCAGCAGGCGCGGCGCGTAGTCGGACAGCTCTTCACGCGGGGCGGTCAGGCCGTGGGCCATTTCACCCAGGATGTGCAGACGGCCAGCCTTGGCCTGCTGCAGAGCCTGCTTCATGATCTCTTCGGTGATGCCTTCGATCTTGATGTCCATCTGCAGGGCGGAAATGCCCTCGGCAGTACCGGCCACCTTGAAGTCCATGTCACCCAGGTGGTCTTCGTCACCCAGAATGTCGGACAGCACCACGAAACGCTCGCCTTCCTTCACCAGGCCCATGGCGATACCCGCCACCGGCGCCTTGACCGGCACGCCGGCGTCCATCAGAGCCAGCGACGAACCGCAGACCGAAGCCATCGACGACGAGCCGTTGGATTCAGTGATTTCCGACACGACACGGATGGTGTACGGGAAGGCCTCCAGGCTCGGCATCACGGCGAGCACGCCACGCTTGGCCAGACGGCCGTGGCCGATCTCACGACGCTTCGGGCCCATCATGCGGCCGCACTCACCCACCGAATAGGGGGGGAAGTTGTAATGGAACAGGAAGTTTTCCTTGTACTCGCCCGAGGCGGCATCGATGACCTGGCCATCACGGGCGGTGCCCAGCGTGATGGTCACGATGGCCTGCGTTTCGCCGCGGGTGAACAGCGAGGAACCGTGGGTACGCGGCAGCACGCCGGTCTTCACGGTGATCGGGCGGACCGTGTCCAGCGCACGGCCGTCGATGCGGACCTTGGTGTCCAGCACCGAGTTGCGCATGGTGCTGTATTCCAGCTCGCCGAATTCCTTCGACAGCTCGGCGGTGTTCCAGCCTTCGGACTCGGCCCGGCCGGCCAGCGATTCCAGCACGTCCTTCTTGATCGCGCTGATGGCGTCACGACGCTCGAGCTTGTCGCGCACCTGGAAGGCTTCGCCCAGGCGTGCGCCCACGGCTTCCTTCAGGGCGCCGATCAGCGCTTCGTTCTTGGCCGGCGCGGTCCACGTCGACGGCTTGGTGCCGGCTTCGGTGGTCAGCTCGTTGATGGCCTGGATGACCTTCTGCATCTCACGGTGACCGAAGGTCACAGCGCCCAGCATCACGTCTTCGGACAGCAGCGCGGCTTCGGATTCGACCATCAGCACGGCGTTGGCGGTACCGGCCACGACCAGCTCCAGCTCCGAGTCCTTCAGCTCGGTCACGGTCGGGTTGAGGATGTACTCACCGTTGCGGTAACCCACCTTGGCAGCGGCGATCGGACCCATGAACGGGGTGCCGGCCAGCGACAGCGCGGCCGAGGCACCGATCAGGGCCGGGATGTCACCGTCGATGTCCGGGTTGAGCGACATGACCGTGGCGATGATCTGCACTTCGTTCTTGTAGTCTTCCGGGAACAGCGGACGGATCGGACGGTCGATCAGACGCGAAATCAGGGTTTCCTTCTCGGTCGCACGGCCTTCGCGCTTGAAGAAGCCGCCCGGGATACGGCCACCGGCGTAGAACTTCTCCTGATAATCAACGGTCAGCGGGAAGAAGTCCTGGCCCTCACGCGCGCTCCTGGCGGCGACGGCGGAGACCAGCAGCACGGTGTCATCGAACTTGACGATGACGGCGCCGCCGGCCTGGCGTGCGATTTCGCCGGTTTCAAGCGTGACGGTGTGTTTGCCGTACTGGAAGGTTTTGGTGATTTTTGCCACGGAGGGTGTCCTTGGGGATGCTGTCTGCGAATGGACCGTTGGCGACCCATGCCGCCAGCGGATGACCGGGCTGTCCGGTCCGAGAAGGTAATGCGGTACTACAAAACAAAACCGCGGCGCATCGCTGCGCCGCGGGGGAGTCTTTGCTTAGCGACGCAGGCCAAGCTTTTCAATCAGGGCCTTGTAACGCTCGACGTCCTTCTTCTTCAGGTAGTCGAGCAGGCTGCGGCGGCGGTTGACCATCTGCAGCAGACCACGGCGGCTGTGGTGGTCCTTCTTGTGGGTCTTGAAGTGGCCGGTCAGCAGTTCGATGCGGGCGGTCAGCAGAGCGACCTGGACTTCCGGCGAACCGGTGTCGGCGGCGCTGCGCTTGTTATCTTCAATAACCTTCTGGGTGTCGATCGACATTTCTTTTTCTCTTGTGATGCGGGGCCGGCAGGAACGTAGCGATGACGCACCGCCTGACTCGCCGTTGGCTGTGAGGCCTGCAAAGACGCAGACCGCCTGTTGAAGGCCGCAAAATTGTAACGGTCGCGGCCGCTGCGGACAAGGACCGGGCCTGAACCGGCCCCGGCCCGGTTACAGATTGAAGCGGCGCTGGGGCGCCAGCAGGCCGGTGTCGTCCACCTGGCCAAGGCCGCGCACCTGCCCGTCGACATCGAACACGGCCACCTGCCCGGGCGGCCAGCCCGCATCGCGCAGGCGCTGACCCATGCAGAACCGGCTGGCCTGCTCCGCCTCAAGGTGCACGGCGGGGTAGCCGGACAGGCCACTGGCCAAGGGCAGCAGCAGCGCCTCCATGGCGGCTTCGTCGCCCGCGTCGGACAATGCCCGCAGCTGCTCCAGGGTCACCATCGCCGGCGTGGTGAACGGTTCCACCCACAGCCGGCGCAGCGCACTGATATGGGCGCCGCAGCCCAGCGCCTCACCCAGATCGCGGGCCAGGCTGCGGATGTAGGTGCCCGAGCCGCAGGTGACGCGCAGCCGCAGGCGCCCGGCCTGCTGCTCAAGCACCTCGATGGAGTGCACGTGGACGTCGCGCTCGGGGGCCTCGATGGCATCACCGCGGCGGGCTTTCACATAGAGCGGCTCGCCGCCCTGCTTGAGTGCCGAATAGATCGGGGCGCGCTGGCGGATGTGACCGTTCAGCGGCGCCAGCGCCTCGTTCAGCATTGACGCGCTGATGGCGGGCACAGGGCGCTGGAGCAGCACCTGGCCCTCGGCGTCGTCGGTGTCGGTAGTGGTGCCGAGCACGATCCCGGCGTCGTACGCCTTGGCCGAGCCCAGCAGCAGCCCGGCGATCTTGGTCGCCTCACCGAAGCACAGCGGCAGCAGGCCGGTCGCCAGCGGGTCGAGGCTGCCGGTGTGGCCGCCCTTCTCGGCGCGGAACAGGCGGCGCGCCACCTGCAGGGCGGCGTTGGAGCTCAGGCCGCCGGGTTTATCCAGCAGCAGGATGCCGTCAAGGCGACGGAACTGAATTCGGGTCATGACAGAGTTGTGTAGAGCCGAGCCATGCTCGGCTTCCGCAGCGATGCGCGGGAGCAAAAGCAGCCGAGCATGGCCCGGCTACAGCGACCTTATTCTTCGTCGGCTTCGCGACGCTTCTCCGCGGCCACCGTGTCCGGCAGGTCGCGCAGGATGTTGTCGATGTGCTCGCCGCGGTCCACCGAATCGTCGTAGTGGAAGTGCAGTTCGGGCACGTGACGCAGTTTCATCGCCCGGGCCAGGTCCATGCGCAGCCGGTAGCCCAGCTCCTTCAGGCCGGCCACGGCTTCGGCCGAACGCTCGGGCATCAGAGCGGTCACAAAGACCTTGGCATGGGCCATGTCGCGGGTGATTTCCACGTCGGACACGCTCACCGAGGGCAACCCGTGCTCACGCACGGCGTTGTGCACCAGGGTGCCGAGTTCACGGCGCAGCTGGGCGGAGACACGGTCGGTTCGATGGAAAGTCTTGGGCACGCGGTCTGGCTCTCGTGTTGAATGCGGGGCGGCCCGACCATGGTCGGGCCCCACCCGGGGATGGACCGGCCGATGAAGGCCGGTCCGTCTGCAGCATTACAGGGTGCGCGGCACTTCGATACGCTCGAAGCACTCGATCTGGTCACCCGGCTTGACGTCGTTGTAGGCCTTCACCGCGATACCGCACTCGGTACCGTTGCGGACTTCCTCGACGTTCTCCTTGAAGCGGCGCAGCGATTCCAGCTCGCCCTCGAAGATCACCACGCTGTCGCGCAGCACGCGGATCGGCTTGTTGCGCTTGACCACGCCCTCGATGACCATCGAGCCGGCCACGGCACCCAGCTTGGAGCTGCGGAACACATCGCGGACTTCGGCGATACCGATGATCTCTTCGCGGATCTCCACACCCAGCAGACCGGACGCCACCTGCTTCACCTGATCGATCACGTCATAGATGATCGAGAAGTAACGCAGGTCGATACCGTTGGATTCAATGATGCGACGGGCCGAGGCATCCGCACGCACGTTGAAGCCGATCACGGTGGCCTTGGAGGCAGCCGCCGAGTTGGCATCCGACTCGGTGATGCCGCCCACGCCGGAGTGGATCACGTTGATGCGGATGTCCTCGTTGGACAGCGCGACCAGTGCCTGGCTCAGCGCCTGCACCGAACCCTGCACGTCGGCCTTGATCACCAGGTTCAGCACCTGCTGACCATCACCCTTGCCCAGCTGGGCCATGATGTCTTCCATGCGGCTGCCGGCGGTGGCGACCAGACGCGACTCGCGACGCTTGGTCTCACGCTGCTGGGCCACTTCCTTGGCCAGGCGCTCGTCCTCGACCACGACGAAGTCGTCGCCGGCTTCGGGCACACCGGACAGGCCGAGCACCTGGACCGGAATGGACGGACCAGCGAACTCCGGCTGGTTGCCGGTTTCGTCGAACAGCGCACGCACACGGCCGTACTGCACGCCGCACACCAGGTAGTCGCCCTTCTTCAGGCGGCCCTGCTGCACGAGCACGGTGGCAACCGGGCCACGGCCCTTGTCCAGCGAGGATTCGATGACCACACCGGCGGCGCGGCCGTCGTCCACGGCCTTCAGTTCGAGCAGTTCGGCCTGGATCGACACGGCATCCAGCAGGTCGTCCACACCCAGACCGGTCTTGGCCGAGATCTCCACCATCTGGGTGTCGCCGCCGAAATCTTCGGAGACCACCTGTTCGGTGAGCAGCTCGTTCTTGACCCGCATCGGGTCGGCACTGGCCTTGTCGATCTTGTTGATCGCCACGATCAGCGGCACACCCGCCGAGCGGGCGTGCTGGATGGCTTCCTTGGTCTGCGGCATGACACCGTCGTCAGCGGCCACGACCAGCACCACGATGTCGGTCAGCTTGGCACCGCGGGCACGCATCGAGGTGAACGCGGCGTGGCCCGGGGTATCCAGGAAGCTGATGACGCCCTTGGGCGTTTCGACGTGGTAGGCGCCGATGTGCTGGGTGATGCCGCCGGCTTCGCCGGTGGCGACCTTGGTACGGCGGATGTAGTCCAGCAGCGAGGTCTTGCCGTGATCGACGTGACCCATGATGGTCACCACCGGCGGACGCTGGACGGCTTCGCCCTGGTCGCCTGCGGTGGACGCCAGCAGCGCGTCCTCGATGTCGTCATTGTTGGCGCGCACCACGGTGTGGCCGAGTTCTTCGGTGACCAGCGCGGCCGTGTCATGGTCGATGGACTGGGTGATGGTGGCCATCACGCCCATCTTGAACAGCGCCTTGACCACCTCGCCACCCTTCAGCGCCAGCTTCTGCGCCAGGTCGGCCACGGTGATCGTGTCGCCGATCGCCACTTCACGCACCACCGGTGCGGTGGGACGCTCGAAACCGTGCGGACCGCTGTTGGCGGCACCGCGCGACATGTCGCGACGGCCACCGGCCTGGTTGCGGCCACCCGGACGGCCGCGGTTGTTGCTGTTGCTGTTGCCACGACGCGCACGGTCGGCAGCCGACAGATGCATCTGGCCGGCGAAACGATCGCCCGGGCCACGCTCGCTGCGCGGCGCAGCACGGTTGCTGCGGTCGTCGTTGCGCGGCGGCGGCGGCGGCGGGTTGCGCGGCGTAGCCGAGTTCGGCACGGTCACACGCGACGGGCGCGAGGCGGTCTCGTCGATCGGCGCGCGCACCTTCGGCTTGCTTGCCTCCAGCGCCTCGGCGGCCTTTGCAGCGGCAGCAGCCTCTTCGGCCGCCTTCTTCTCGGCTTCGGCACGTTCCTTGGCCGCGACTTCTTCTTCGCGGGCACGAACGATGGCCTCGTCGCGCAGACGGTCCTTTTCAGCCAGGGCGGCCTGCTCGTCAAGATTGCGCTGGCGGGATTCCTCCAGCTTGCGCAGGATGTCGGCGCGCTCCTCATCCGGGGTCATGCGCGAGGCCGCCTTGTCGTAGGTGCGCTTCTGGCGCACTTCCACGTTCACGGTGGTCTTGCTGCGACCCGCATTCACCGTCACTTCCTGGTGCTTGCGGCGGTTCAGGGTGATCTTCTTGGAAGCGGCTTCGGCTTCCTCGACGGCCTGCTCGGGCTTGCCATGGGCACGGCGAAGGAAGCCAAGGAGCTTGACCTTCTCGGTGCTGGTCACGACCTGGTCGGGACCGCTGAACTTCATGCCGGCACCGGCAAGCTGTTCCAGCAGTTTATCGACAGGCGTGTTGACCAGTTCAGCAAGCTTGCGGATGGTGGTTTGCTGCGACATTCGGATCCTATGATCTTGAGGGCGCCTCCCCGCAGTTGGAGGAGACGCGGATTCTACGCCCTGAGCGGCTCAGGGCCCTGTTCATTGCCGGCTCATTGGCCGCGTTCCAGACGGGCGATCTCTTCGGCACGCGCGGCCAGGATCAGCGCCGCGGCGCGCTCCTGGTCCAGCCCTTCGATGCCGAATTCCACCACTTCGTCCGCGGCCAGGTCCGACAGGTCCTCACCGGTACGCACACCATGGCCGGCCAGGGCGTAGGCAGTTGCCTCGTCCATGCCTTCCAGGGCCAGCAGGTCATCAGACGGCTGACCGTCTTCCAGACCCTCTTCCACCGCCAGCGCCTCGTTGAGCAGGGCGTCGCGGGCACGAGCGCGCAGTTCTTCGACGATATCCTCGTCGAAGCCTTCCACGGCCAGCAGTTCGCCGACCGGGACATACGCGATTTCTTCGACCGTGTTGAAGCCTTCGCTGACCAGGATGCCCGCGATTTCTTCGTCCACTTCCAGCTTGTCCATGAACAGCTGGCGGGCGCCAGCCTGTTCAGCTTCGGACTTCGCCGTGACCTGGTCCTGGGTCATCACATTCAGCTGCCAACCGGTCAGGCGGCTGGCCAGACGCACGTTCTGACCACCCTTGCCGATCGCCTGGGCCAGGCGCTCTTCGGCCACGGCCAGGTCCATCGAATGCTTGTCTTCATCGACGATGATCGACTGCACCTCGGCCGGGGCCATCGCATTGATGACGAAGTTGGCCGGGTTGTCGTTCCACAGCACGATGTCCACGCGCTCGCCATTGAGCTCGTTGGACACGGCCTGCACGCGCGAACCGCGCATGCCGATGCAGGCACCGATCGGATCGGTACGCGCGTCATGGGCCAGCACGGCGATCTTGGCGCGGTCGCCCGGGTCACGGGCGCAGGCCTTGATCTCGACCAGACCCTGGCCGACTTCCGGCACCTCGAGCTTGAACAGCTCGATCATGAACTCCGGCGCGGCGCGGCTGATGAACAGCTGCGGGCCACGCGGCTCCGAACGCACTTCGGCCAGGTAGCCACGCACGCGGTCACCGGCACGCAGCACGTCGCGCGGAATGCCCTTGTCCTTCGGAATGAAGCCCTCGGCATTGCCGCCCAGGTCCACATAGATGTTGCCGCGCTCGGCACGCTTGACCACGCCGGTGATCAGCTCGCCCACGCGGTCCTTCCAGGCATCGACCACCTGCTGCCGCTCGGCTTCGCGCACGCGCTGCACGATGACCTGCTTGGCTGCCTGTGCAGCGATGCGGCCGAAATCCGGGTTCTCGATCTGCTCTTCGATGAAATCACCGACTTCCGAGCCTTCGGCTTCGTCGACGGCGTCCATCAGACGGATCTGGCGATCCGGCGACTCCATCACCACGTCGTCGGCCACGACTTCCCAGCGGCGGAAGGTTTCGTAGCTGCCGTCCTTCTGGTCGATGGCCACGCGGGCCAGCACTTCCTGGTCCGGGTAACGCTTCTTCGCCGCCGAAGCCAACGCGGCTTCGATCGCTTCGAAGATCACTTCGCGCGGCACGCCCTTCTCGTTGGCGACTGCGTCAACTACCAGCAAAAGTTCCTTGCTCATTGGCTCACTCCGCGCGCGGCTTCTTTGCCGCCGGCTCGTTTGATGGGTTCTTGTCAGTCTTGGGACGCTTCGGTGCTGGGCCGGTCGGCTTGCTCGGGGCCAGCCCCAGCGCCACCCAGTCCGGCATGATGCGTGCCTTGTCGATGTTGTCGGCCGACACCACCACCGGGGCGTTGTCGACGGTGAAACTGATCGTGCCCTGCTCCGCATCGACCGCATCGATGCGGCCCTGCAGGCGGCGACGGTTGTCCTGCGGCAGCTTCAGCGTGACCTTGGCCTTCTGACCAAGATGCTGACCGAACTGCGCCAGGGTGAACAGCGGGCGGTCCACACCCGGGGACGACACTTCCAGCGTGTAGTTGCCGCTGATCGGGTCTTCCACGTCGAGCTGGGCCGAAACCTCGCGGCTGACGCGCTCACAGTCCTCGACGTTGATCACACGCTCGTCCTGCTCGGCGATCAGCACATCGATGTACAGGCGCAGGGTCGCGCCACCGGGCGCCGGCAGATATTCCACGCCCAGCAGCTCCAGACCCAGCGCATCGACGGTGGGGCCGAGCAGATTCGCGATTTCAGTTGCCTTGTCGCTCACAGCCTGCCTTGATTCTGTAGAGCCGGGTGCCTCCCGGCTGGAAAATAGAGGGACGGGTTGCTGCCCGCCCCGCTCCGGAAACAACAAAGGGCCCGCTGGGCCCCTTGTCCGGTTGAATCCGGTCACTGGATTCCGGCCGCAGGGCGCGCTGACGCGGTCCCCTGCGAAGCCCAGCTTCTGCTTGAAGCCGGTGGCGGGATGACGGCGCCACAAGGCCAACCATCAGATACACCGCCAGCCCCTTGATGATAGCGCTTGCACCGTGCTGGTGCAAGGCTGGCAACCAGTCGCAGGTGTGATGCAACAGCGACGTCCGACACCTCCCGCGCAAAGATCGAAGCGATCAGACCGGCGAGCAGCAACGGCCAAACGAAAAAGGCGACCCTGTCTCCAGGATCGCCTTGATCGCGCTGCGCTCAACCAACAACATTGAGGCTATATGGTAGCGGGGGCAGGATTTGAACCTGCGACCTTCGGGTTATGAGCCCGACGAGCTGCCAGACTGCTCCACCCCGCAGCAGAAGCGGAATCATAAAGGAAGTTCACAGAAACTGCAAGCTTTCTTCATGGACACCCGGACCGGTTGGCGCCGGCAGGATGTGGTAGCGGGGGCAGGATTTGAACCTGCGACCTTCGGGTTATGAGCCCGACGAGCTGCCAGACTGCTCCACCCCGCACCGGAAGTGTTTGAGATGCTGCCCCGCTTTTCGGACCGGGCTACCGCAACGAAGTTCTGGCTGAACCGCTGCAGTGACAACTCAGGCTGCGCATATTACACGAATCGCGCAGGTTTGTGTCATTTTTTATGAAAGATGCGCAAAAGCCTGCTGGCACCAGACCATGATCGGGTTCAGGCCCAGCGGCAGGAACAGCAGCGCCAGCGAATTCACGCCCAGCACCACGCCCAGCACACGGTCGTTGTTGCGCGGCATAGGCTCGCCCACCGGCTCGTCGAAGTACATGACCTTGATGACGCGCAGGTAGTAGAAGCAGCCCACCACAGCCGCCAGCACACCCAGAATGGCCAGCCACAGCAGGCCGCCCTGCACTGCCGCGCCCAGCACGGTCAGCTTGGTCCAGAAGCCCAGGAACGGCGGGATGCCGGCCAACGACGCCATGATGCACAGCACCAGCGCCGCCATCCATGGGTTGCGCGAGCTCAGGCCCTTGAAGTCATTGATGTTCTCGGCTTCAAAGCCGGCGCGCGACAGCGCGATGATCGCGCCGAACGAGGCCGCCGACATCACCGCATAGGCCAGCGCGTAGAACATCGCGGCGCTGTAGCCTTCGGTACCGCCGCCGGCAACGCCCATCAGCAGGAAGCCGATGTGCGAAACGGTGGAGTAGGCCAGCATGCGCTTGAGGTTGGTCTGCGCGATCGCCATCAGATTGCCGACCACCAGCGACAGCGCGGCAAGACCGGCCAGCAGCAGCTGCAGCTGGTCCGACAGCGGGCCCACACCCATTTCCAGCAAGCGGTAGGCCATGCCGAAGGCGGCCAGCTTGGGCGCCGAGCTGATGAACAGCGCGATCGGGGCGGGCGCGCCCTGGTACACGTCGGGCAGCCACATGTGGAACGGCGCTGCGCCAAGCTTGAAGGCCACGCCGGCGATCATGAACACCGCGCCAGTGACCAGCAGCATGTTTTCCTGCGAGTTCGGGATCGCTTCGCGGATGGCATCCAGGTGCAGGCTGCCGGTGGCGCCATAGATCAGCGACATGCCGTACAGCAGCAGGCCCGAGGCCAGCGAACCGAGCACGATGTACTTCATCGCCGCCTCGGAGGCCATGCCGCTGTCGCGGTTGCTGGCCACCAGCGCGTAGGAGCACAGCGCAAGCAGTTCCAGGCCCAGGTAGACCATCAGCAGGCTGCCGGCCGAAACGAGGATCATCATGCCGACCGTGGCAAACAGCACCAGCACCGGAATCTCGCCCTGGAACAGCCGGCGCTCGCGCATGTAGCTCCAGCCGTAGACCAGGCTCAGACCGCTGAGCAGCACGATCACGGTCTTCATCACATCGGCCGCGGTATCGCGGACGAACATGCCGTGGAAGACCTCCCCCTGACCGCCGGTCCCGGTGGCCAGCATGACCAGCACGACCGCCAGCGCGGCGACCGAGAACAGGTGGGTGATGATCTTGTTCTTCTCGCTGACGAACAGGTCAAGAATCATCAGGGCGAAGGCGCTGGCAACCAGCACCAGCTCGGGAGCGAGCGGCGGCAGGTCGGCGGCGGTCAATGGCAACAGCGGCGAGGTGGTCATTATCAAATCCTGGAATCAGTTCGCTGGTCGGCCCGATCAGAGCAGCTTGCTGGAGGCGATCTGCATCGCCAGCTTGGCGATGGACGGCTCCATCAGATCGGTGAGCGGCTTGGGGTACAGGCCCAGGGCCAGCGTGCCCAGAGCGAACACACCCAGCACCAGCCATTCACGGCCATTGATGTCCTTCAGCTCGGCGACGTGGGCATTGGCCACCTCGCCGAAGAAGATGCGCTTGTACAGCCACAGCGAGTAGGCCGCCGCGGTGATCAGGGTGGTGGCGGCAGCCAAGGCGATCCACGGATTGCGCTGGAACGCAGCCAGGATGACCATGAACTCGCCCACGAAACCGGACGTACCCGGCAGGCCGGCGTTGGCCATGAAGAACAGCATCGAGAAGGTGGCGAACCACGGCATGACGTTGACCACGCCGCCGTAGTCGGCGATGCGGCGGCTGTGCATGCGCTCATACAGCACGCCAACGCAGGAGAACATCGCGCCGGAGACAAAGCCGTGCGAGATCATCTGCACCATCGCACCCTGCAGGCCCAGGCGGGCCGCATCGGTGTTGCCGGCCTCACGGACCAGCCACAGCGCGATGAAGGTACCCAGGGTCACAAAGCCCATGTGCGCGACCGACGAATAGGCGATCAGCTTCTTCATGTCCGACTGCACCAGCGCCACCAGACCGACGTAGATCACCGCGATCAGCGACAGCGCGATGACCAGCCACGCCCATTCGTGCGAGGCATCGGGCACGATCGGCAGGTTGAAGCGCAGGAAGCCGTAACCACCGATCTTCAGCGCGATGGCCGCCAGGATCACCGAACCGGCGGTCGGTGCTTCCACGTGCGCATCGGGCAGCCAGGTGTGCACCGGGAACATCGGCACCTTGACCGCGAAGGCGATCAGGAAGGCGAAGAAGATCCAGGTCTGTTCCTTCGCGCTCAGCGGCAGCGCGTACAGGTCGGCGAGCTGGAAGCTGCCGCCCTTCATGTACAGGTAGACCAGCGCCACCAGCATCAGCACCGAGCCGAGGAAGGTGTACAGGAAGAACTTCAGTGCCGCATAGATGCGACGCGGACCACCCCAGACACCGATGATCAGGAACATCGGGATCAGCATCGCCTCGAAGAACACGTAGAACAGCATCGCATCGGTCGCGGCGAAAATGCCGACCGTGATGCCCTCCAGGATCAGGAAGGCGGCCACGTACTGGTTGACCCGCTTGTCGATCGCGCTCCAGGCGCCGATCAGGGCCAGCACGCCGACCAGGGTGGTCAACAGGATCAGCGCGATGGCGATGCCGTCGACGCCGAGGTTGTAGCCCACCTTGTAGGCCGGGATCCACGCATGCGTTTCGACGAACTGCAGGGCGTCCACTGCCGGGTCGTAACCCGACAGCAGGGCCAGGCTGGCGACGAAGGTCAGCACGGCAACACCCAGCGACGCCCAGCGGGCGGTCTGCGCGTCACGGATCGCAAGGATCAGGGCACCACCGATGATCGGCAGCCAGATGAGAACACTGAGGAGAGGCCAGTTGGTCACGTCTTCTTATTCCGTACAGGTCATCAACGCATGTAATGCATCAGCGCGCCCAGCAGGGCAATCAGGCCGATGATCATCGCGAAGGCGTAGTGATAGAGGAAACCGGATTGGGTACGGCGCAGCACGTGCGCTGCAACATCAGCACCCTTTGCGGTGAGATTGACCAGACCGTCAACAATGTTGCTGTCGAACCAGGACGACACCTTGCCAAGCTTGACGCTGCCACCGGCGAAGCCGTTGATCCAGAGCTTGTCGAAGCCGTACTTGTTTTCCAGCACCGACACCAGCGGAGCGAAGGTCCTGCGCGCCCTGCCCGACAGGTCCGGCTTCCACAGATAGAACAGCGCTGCCAGCAGGAAGCCTGCCAGGGTCAGGAAGAACGGCGGCATCATCATGCCGTGCAGCGCGAACGCGACCGGACCGTGGAACTCCTCGCCCAGGATGGCGATGGTGTTCTTGGCCGGATCGTAGAACTCCACGATGCCGGTGAAGAAGTTCATCGCCTGTCCCTTGATGGCCTCCGGTGCGTGGTGGCCAGCCCAGTCGGTTCCGAACAGCATCGGACCGATGCTGAAGAAACCGATGGCAATGGACGGAATCGACAGCAGGATCAGCGGCAGCGTCACCACCCACGGCGTCTCGTGCGGCTCATGGGCACCGTGGCCGTGATGACCGTGGTCATCGTGGGCGTCGTGGTGTGCGTCAGCAGCGTGGTGGTCATCGTGACCGTGCGCATCACCATGGTCATCATGGTGGGCATCACGGAAACGCTCCTTGCCGTGGAAGGTCATGAACAGCAGACGGAAGCTGTAGAAGCTGGTCACGATCACGCCGCCCAGCACAGCCCAGTAGCCGTAGGTGGCGACCCAGCTGCCCGAATGGTGCGCATGCAGTTCGGCGGCTTCGATGATCGAATCCTTCGAGTAGAAGCCGGAGAAGAACGGCGTGCCGACCAGGGCCAGGGTGCCGATCCACATGGTGATGAAGGTGATCGGCATGTACCTGCGCAGGCCGCCCATCTTCCGCATGTCCTGCTCGTGATGCATGGCGATGATGACCGAGCCGGCGCCGAGGAACAGCAGCGCCTTGAAGAAGGCGTGCGTCATCAGGTGGAACACGGCGGCCGAGTAGGCCGACACGCCCAGCGCTACGGTCATGTAACCCAGCTGCGACAGCGTGGAGTACGCAACGACGCGCTTGATGTCGTTCTGCACGATGCCGATGAGGCCGGTGAAGAACGCCGTGGTCGCGCCGATGAACAGCACGAAGTCCAGCGCGGTCTGTGACAGCTCGAACAGCGGCGACATGCGGGTGACCATGAAGATACCGGCGGTCACCATCGTCGCGGCATGGATCAGTGCCGAGATCGGGGTCGGGCCTTCCATCGAATCCGGCAGCCACACGTGCAGCGGCACCTGAGCGGATTTACCCATTGCACCGATGAACAGGCAGATGCAGATCACCGTCGCACTGCTCCAGATGACCGGCGCGCTGAGCACCTGCATCTCCTGGCCGAACAGCGAGATCGAGCCGCTCCAGACCTGGATGGCGATGTTGCCCAGTTCCGGGTCCATGATTTTTGCGAACACGGTGGCGTAATCCAGGGTACCGAACACCCACAACACGCCGCCGATACCGAGCAGGAAGCCGAAGTCACCGACACGGTTGACCAGGAAGGCCTTCATGTTGGCGAAGATGGCGCTCGGACGCTTGAACCAGAAGCCGATCAGCAGGTACGACACCAGGCCCACCGCTTCCCAGCCGAAGAACAGCTGCAGGAAGTTGTTGCTCATCACCAGGGTGAGCATCGAGAAGGTGAACAGCGAGATGTAGCTGAAGAAGCGCTGGTAGCCGGGATCCTCGGCCATGTAGCCGATGGTGTAGATGTGCACCAGCAGCGACACGAAGGTCACCACCACCATCATCATCGCCGTCAGACGGTCGACCATGAAGCCGACGTGCGCCGAGTACTGGCCGATGTCGAAGAAGGTGTACAGATTCTCGTTGAACGGCTGCGCGCCGCCCCAGAGCAGCTGGTACAGCGTGAACATCGACAGCGCGCAGCTGACCGCCACGCCCAGGATGGTGACGGTCTGCGCGCCGAGGCGCCCGACCTGGCGACCGAACAGGCCGGCGATGATGCTGCCGAACAGTGGTGCGAGCACCACTGCGATCAACAGACTCTTGGAGAGAGTGATTTCCATCTGTGGATCAGCCCTTCAACGAATCGACTTCGCCGACATTGATCGTGCGGCGGGTACGGAACAGTGTCACCAGAATTGCCAGGCCGATGGCGGCCTCGGCGGCGGCCACGGTGAGGATGAAGAACACGAACAGCTGACCGGCCGTGTCCCCCATTTCCCGCGAAAACGCGACGAAGTTGATGTTCACCGAGAGCAGCATCAGCTCGATGGACATCAGCAGCACGATGATGTTCTTCCGGTTGAGGAAGATGCCGGCCAGGCTGATGCAGAACAGCAAGGCCCCCAGTGCCAGCATATGGCCAAGAGTAATCACGGCTGAGCCTCCTCGCCGACGACCGGCTTGTTGTTGCTGTGCACGACCGGCACTTCGGTGGCCATCTTGGCCATCTTGAGGCGGTCACCGGCCTTGACGCGGACCTGATCGCCGATGTTCTGGGTCTTGATGCCCTCGCGACGACGCAGGGTGAGCATCACCGCTGCCACCACGGCCACGGTCAGGATCACCGCGGCGAACTCGAACGGCAGCAGGTATTCGGTGAACAGGCTGCGCGCCAGCCAGGTGATGTTGGAGGTGTCGGCGGCGAGCGCGGCGGCGTTGTCGGCCGGGAACGGGTTGACCGCCCTGCCCTTGACGCCAAGCAGCGTCACGATCTGCAGCAGCATCACCACCGCGACCACCAGCCCGACCGGCAGATAACGCACCCAGCCTTCGCGCAGGTTGTCGGTGTCGATGTCCAGCATCATCACCACGAACAGGAACAGCACCATCACCGCACCTACATACACCAGCACCAGTGCGACACCGAGGAACTCAGCGCCGACCAGCAGCCAGATGCAGGCCACCGAGAAGAAGGTCAGCACCAGGAACAGTACCGAGTGCACAGGGTTGCGCGCACTGATCACCGCCACGGCGGAGATGCCGGCGGCAATTGCGAAAACCCAGAAAGCGATATTTACCCAATCCATCTCTCGACCTCAGCGGTATGCGGCATCGGCGGCGCGACGTTCGGCGATCTCGGTTTCAAGCCGATCACCGAGGGCCAGCAGCTGCGGCTTGGTAACGATGTTCTCGCCACGGTTCTCGAAGTGGTACTCGAGGATGTGGGTTTCGACGATCGAGTCCACCGGGCAGCTTTCCTCGCAGAAGCCGCAGAAGATGCACTTGAACAGATCGATGTCGTAACGGGTGGTCCGGCGGGTGCCGTCCTCGCGCTTGGCCGAGTCGATGGTGATCGCCAGTGCCGGGCAGACGGCCTCGCACAGCTTGCAGGCGATGCAGCGCTCTTCACCGTTGGGATAGCGGCGCAGGGCGTGCAGACCACGGAAGCGCGGCGACTGCGGGAACTTCTCCATCGGGTACATCAGCGTGTACTTCGGCTTGAAGGTGTACTTCAGGGTCAGCCACATGCCGCCCAGCAGTTCGAGCAGCAGCAGGCTCTTGAAGTAATGGATAACTTTGTTCATCACTCAGACGCCCTTTTGAATCACGCCGTAGAACACCATCAAGGCGGTAACCGCGATCCAGAAAATGGTCAGCGGAATGAAGACCTTCCAGCCCAGGCGCATGATCTGGTCATAGCGGAAGCGCGGGAAGCTGGCACGGAACCAGATGTAGGCGCTGGCGAAGAAGAACACCTTCAGGAACAGCCAAGGCGCGCCGCCCTTCCAGATCCAGTCGACCAGCGGCGACACGTCGCCCGGGTTGACCCAGCCCTGGATCGGGCTCAGCCAGCCACCCAGGAAGAAGATCGAGATCAGGAAGCTGATCAGGATCATGTTGGCGTACTCGGCCAGGAAGAACAGCGCGAACGCACCGCCCGAGTATTCCACCATGTGACCGGCCACGATTTCCGACTCGCCTTCAACCACGTCGAACGGCGCGCGGTTGGTTTCGGCCACGCCGGAGACCCAGTACACGACGAACAGCGGGAACAGCGGCAGCAGGAACCAGTCGAGGAAACCGGAACTGCCCGCCTGCGCCATCACGATGCTGCTCAGGTTCAGGCTGCCGGCAGCGATCATCACACCAACCAGTGCGAAGCCCATCGCAATTTCGTAGCTGATCATCTGCGCCGAGGCGCGCATGGCGCCAAGGAAGGCGTACTTGGAGTTCGACGCCCAGCCGGCCAGGATCACGCCGTAGATGCCCATCGAGGTCATCGCCAGCAGGTACAGCAGGCCCGCGTTGGCGTTGGACAGCACGATCTGCGAGTCGAACGGCACCACCGACCAGGCGGCGAAGGCCGGGGCCAGGGTGATCAGCGGCGCCAGCAGGTAGATCACCTTGTTGGCACTGCTGGGCTGGACGACTTCCTTGAACAGCAGCTTGAAGACGTCGGCGAAGGCCTGGAAGATGCCCATGCCCACGTACATCGGCCCGTGACGCACGTGCATCCAGGCGATCAGCTTGCGCTCCCAGACCACGTAGAAGGCCACGGCGATGATCACCGGCATGGCGATCACCAGGATCTTCAGGATGATCCAGATCAGCGCGCCGATCTCACCAAGGCCGAGCAGCCACTGGTGCAGCGGATCGACCGCGTTCAACAGCAATTCGTTCATGCAGCCACCACCGATACGCGTGCAGCACCCAGCGGTGCGGTTGCACCGTGGCCCGATTCAATCCAGACCGAACCCGCGGCGACGCGGGCGTCGACGACCACCGGCAGGGTGGCGCGACCGGCATCGGTGCCGACCTTGGCCATCTGCCCTTCCTGCAGCTGCAGGCGGGCAGCATCTTCGGTGTTCAGCACGATGCGCGGCGCGGTGTTCAGCGGATGCGCCTGCAGCGCCGGCGCGCGGCGGACCACCGCGTCGGTGCGGTAGATCGCTGCGGTGCTGGCCACTTCCAGGCCCTCGCCCGCCGTTGCAGGCTGGGCCGAGCTCGAGACCGCCACGCTGACCGGTGCCAGGCTGGCACGCAGGCCGGCCAGGTCGGTGAACTCGAAACCGGCCACGGCCAGCTCGCCGCCCAGGGCACGCAGCACGCGCCAGCCCTCGCGGGCTTCACCCGGCAGCTTGCCGCCGGCACGCGCCGACTGCTCGCGACCATCAAGGTTGGTCAGGGTGGCGTCCACTTCCGGCAGCGCGCCGATCGGCAGGATCACATCGGCGACGTCACGGGTCGAGGCGCAGGCGAACTGGCTGAAGGCCACCACCTGGGCGCCGGCCAGCGCCTTGCGCGCAGCGGGGGCATCGGCGAAGTCCAGACCCGGCTCCAGACCGTAGACCACATAGGCCTGGCGCGGCTGCGCCAGCATGGTGGCCACGTCCTTGCCGCTGGGCAGCACGCCGGCGCGGCCGAGGCCGATGGCGTTGGCGCCCTGCGGAATGCGGCACAGCTTCGCACCGGTGGCGGCGGCGAACTCGCGTGTTGCCGCACGGATGGCGGCCGCCTGCGGGTGGTTCTCGGCGATGCCACCGACGATCAGCACGGTGTTGGCAGCGCCCTGCACGGCGGCACGCAGCTCGGTGCTGGCCAGCGCATCGACGAACTTCGACGGGGCAACGATCTGCTTGCCGGCGATGCTGAAGGCGAAATCGAAATCCACCGGGTTGACGACGTGGATCTTCGCCCCGTTCTGGGTCTGCGCCTTGCGCAGGCGGGCATGCAGCAGGGGCAGCTCATGGCGGATGTTGCTGCCGAGCACGACGATCTGGCTGGCACCCTCGATCTCGGCCAGCGGCAGGCCGAACACTTCGGCGGTCGCAGCGTCGGAGAAATCGCGGTTGTTGATGCGGTGGTCGATGTTGCCGGTGCCCAGGCCCTTGGCCAGGCGAGCCAGCAGCGCGCCTTCCTCGTTCGAGGTTGACGGATGCACCAGCATGCCCAGGGCATCGCCCTGGTTGGCCTTGAGAATGTCCACGGCCGCCGCCAGGCCCTCGGCCCAGCTCACTTCCTTCCACTCGCCATTGACCTTGCGCAGCGGCTTGACCGCACGGTCTTCGCTGTACAGGCCCTGGTGCGAGTAGCGGTCACGGTCGGACAACCAGCATTCGTTGACCAGTTCGTTGTCGCGCGGCACCGAACGCAGCACTTCGCCGCGGCGCACGTGCAGGAACAGGTTCGACCCCATCGCATCGTGGTAACCCAGCGATTCGCGCGCGGTCAGCTCCCACGGACGCGCGCGGAACTGGAACACCTTGTTGGTCAGCGCGCCGACCGGGCAGACGTCCACCACGTTGCCGGAGAGCTCGGTGGTCAGGGGCTTGCCGTCGTAGGTGCCGATCTGCAGGTTCTCACCACGGTACATGCCGCCCAGCTCATAGGTGCCGGCAACATCGGCGGTGAAGCGCACGCAGCGCGTGCACTGGATGCAGCGGGTCATCTCGGTAGCCACCAGCGGCCCCATGTCCTCATCCACCACCACGCGCTTGCGCTCGTTGAAGCGGCTGACCGAACGGCCGTAGCCGAGCGAGACGTCCTGCAGTTCGCACTCACCGCCCTGGTCGCAGACCGGGCAGTCCAGCGGATGGTTGATGAGCAGGAACTCCATCACCGAACGCTGGAACTTCAGCGCCTTTTCGCTGCGGGTGGCGACCTTCATGCCGTCCATCACCGGGGTGGCGCACGCCGGCGCCGGCTTGGGCGACTTTTCCACGTCGACCAGGCACATGCGGCAGTTGGCTGCGATCGGCAGCTTCTCGTGGTAGCAGAATCGCGGGATCGGGATGCCGGCCTTGTCAGCGGCCTGGATGATCATCGATCCCTTGGGCACCACCAGCGCCTGGCCGTCGATCTCGACGGTGACGTGGTCCGGCGGTACGTTGGGATTTACCGGTTGCGCGCTCATGCGGCAGCAGCCTCCACCTTCTTGCCGTCAACCATCGAATGACCGTTGACGATGTAGTACTCGAACTCGTCCCAGAACTGGCGCAGGAAACCCTGGATGGGCCATGCCGCCGCTTCACCGAACGCACAGATGGTGTGGCCTTCGATCTGGCCGGCAACCGTCTTCAGCTGGTGCAGGTCTTCCATCGTCGCCTTGCCGGCCACGATGCGGTCCAGCACGCGATGCATCCAGCCGGTGCCTTCACGGCACGGGGTGCACTGGCCACAGGATTCCTTGTGGAAGAACTGGCTGATGCGACGGGCGAACTTGACACAGCAGACGCTGTCGTCGATCACCACGATCGCGCCCGAGCCCAGGCCGGAACCCAGCGCACGGATGGTGTCGTAGTCCATCGGCAGGCCCTTGAGCTCGGCCGCGGTCAGCACCGGCATCGAGACGCCACCGGGAATCGCACCCTTGAGGGTACGGCCCGGCTTGAGGCCACCGGCCATTTCCAGCAGGTCGTCGAAGGTGGTGCCCAGCGGCACCTCGAAGTTGCCACCCTTCTGCACGCAGCCGGATACCGAGAAGCACTTCGGACCGCCGTTGTTGGTCAGGCTCAGGCCCTTGAACCACTCCGGACCGTTGCGGATGATCGCCGGCACCGAACCGTAGGTTTCGGTGTTGTTGATCGTGCTCGGCTTGCCGTACAGGCCGAAATTGGCCGGGAACGGCGGCTTGTACCGCGGCTGGCCCTTCTTGCCTTCCAGCGATTCCATCAGCGCGGTTTCCTCGCCGCAGATGTAGGCGCCGGCGCCGAGCGCGCCGTAGATGTCGATGTCCACGCCGCTGCCCAGCACGTTCTTGCCGAGCCAGCCGTTGGCATAGGCATCGGCCAGCGCCTGCTCGAAGTGCTCGAACGACGCCCGGAGCTGGCCGAACTCGGCGAGCTGATCGCGCACCTGAAAGGCGCCGCGGAGGCTGCTCGAT
>JAAIGF010152563.1_pt1 | contig 20607 bp, 20 predicted proteins | sample 6487441 | NCBI WGS metagenome assembly JAAIGF01 (sample SAMN13974129, study PRJNA590717) | phyllosphere metagenome | biome: pepper field; feature: multiple bacterial spot infested pepper fields; material: pepper leaves; isolation source: leaves from pepper fields | host: Capsicum annuum ... | reverse complement strand
TTCCAGCAGATACAGGTAATCGATCAAGGAAACTTTCTTTACCTGTGCCCATAGCGGCAAGGCAACGATGCAATAAAAACAGCAAAAAATAATGACCCTGCAAATCTTCACCTTATTGCGCGCTAACTTCGTAACGATTATTAGCCACTTTGCTTATCGAAATGGCAAATGCTTTTTCGATAATGCCTATCGCTGTTTCCTGATCGTCAACAGGCAGCGCGCCACTAAACTGCTTATCTACCGCGACCAGTTTGTTATTTAGTTGCAGATCATAGCTTGAGGCCAATTCTTGCAATACCGCCTGCAACGTAGCCGACTGAAAGATGAGCTGGCCTCGTTTCCAGGTTGGTTCATTCAGAAACAACGCAGCACGACTCCAATGTTTATTTTCCACTTGCAATGTTTCACCAGCATGAATAAGCATCTTTTTCCCTTCATGTGCCACTTCAACTTTGCCATGATAACAGTTAACTTCAAAATGGCCATCGCGATTGCGCACATCAAAGCGCGTGCCCAACACACGCACTGTACCGAGCGAAGTTTGCACGGTGAAAACGCTTCCCTTTTTTACGTCGAAATACGCTTCACCGGTCAAGTCGACTACGCGCTGCCAGGTCCAGCTCACGCTGTTGTACCGCAAAGTGGAACCTTGTCGCAAATCGACAGCTGATGCATCGGGCAATTGAAGTTGTACATTCGCTGACGCGCCTGCGGCAAAGCTGTTATCGCCCGACCAGATATATCCAAGTCCCGCCAATATGCAGACCAGCACGGCTGCCGCAGCACGCCACCAGGTATAGCGACCCAAAGATCGCACATTATCTTCGTTTGTTTTCGGGCTACGCAATATCTGCGTTAGCAATGCATCATCGTCGTTCTCCCGCCCTGCGACTGCCAGATCTGCCGTATAACGCTTTATACGCTCGTAAAGTGCATAATCTGGATCGCTTTCCATTTCTCGTTTTTCGGCTTCCGAAAGTGCTCCATCGAGCAGCTTAGCCAATTTATTATCTTGTTCCATGGTTATACGTATGGATAACTAATTGAATGTCTTTAATTCTTTTTTTAAGGCTTGCATAGCCAAATGTATTCTTTTTTCAACGGCCTTCACTCCTATGCCTAACGCATCGGCGATCTCCACGTATTTCATCTTATCAATACGATGCATTAAAAAAGCAACCCGTTGCGTTTCGTTAAGATTGGCTATCGCCTGAAGTAATCGCTCTTTGAATTGCTTTTCTTCCAGCAAATATTGCGGTGATTCATAATTCTCCACCCTATGTTCGCCGTGTTGTTGATAAGTCAATACTACTTTTTCATGTGCTTTTACCTTCAACGTCTTGTTATTGGCTACTTTATACAGATACGATTGCGCACCATCGTAAGGTACGCGATGGCAATTTTGCCAAAGTGCCACGAAGGCTTCCTGCGTCATATCATTCGCCTGATCGCTATCACCAAACCGGTAAAACAGGAAGTTGCGCAACGCCTTGACCTGCTTTTTAAAAAACTCTGCAAATACCTCTTGCTTACAGATAGAGGTTTCGTCTAATGAACACGTCTCCAAGATAAATGTCTGCTTTATGAATTCAAATAAAGATATAACCGCCGAAGATCGCAAAACCCTACCAAGAAAAAAAAATAAAATTGTTGGTAGGGTTATACTGCGCACAAAGGTTTTATCCTCGTAAAACATAAAAATAGACATGAAAAAAATTAGTATGACCATGGCCCTGCTGATCGCAGGATTTTATCTACAGGCACAACAAGTACGTTTTGGCGTGAAAGCCGGTGCAAATCTTTCGTCGCTAACCGAGTATGATTATCTACTGACAGGTTATGAAGACGCTTCCTTAGATTATAAAGTTGGTTTCAACGCTGGGGTGTTTTCACAAATTTTTATCAATAAAAATTGGGGACTGGAAACCGGTCTTTATTTCACACAGTTGGGTGGTCAAGATCGCGAACGCGATTTTAATGAAGACTATCGTTTAAGGGCAAACGCTTCTTACCTGCAGTTGCCGGTGAGTGTGTTTCGCGAAATACGCCTACCCGGTAAAGTACGACTTTACCCAGCGCTGGGTGCTTACGCCGGATATGGTATTGCCGGAAAAATCAAATCTTCGGGACATATCAATAACATCGATATTAGCCAGGAGCAAGATTATTTCAAAGACTTTGCACGCCGGTTTGATGTTGGCGCGACGGCCGGTATTCAGGTAGGACTAGACAACTTCTTATTTGGTGCAGCTTACGATCAAGGCGTTGTGCGTGTCAATTCGCAAAAAGTAAACTGGGAAGAAAACGGCTACAACTCCAATTTCAAACTAACAGTAGGTTATTTATTTTAATATATTTGAACAATGAGAAATCAGCTAATATGTACACTTATAGTCGCAGCGTGTAGTTTTTTTGCTGTCGGTTGCGACAAGGATGATGATTACGACAGACAAAATGAGGAAACTGCCAAAGTATCGGCGCTTTTGCAAGTTGGCACCTGGAAAATCACGCGCTACAAAGATAATGGCACTGATCGCACCGCGTTATGGAGCGGCTACGTGTTTAAGTTTGATAGCGGCAATGTACTCCGCGCGACGTTAGGCGCAACGACTTCGACCGGAAGCTGGTCGATAACAGCCGATGATGATCGCACAAACGACCTGGACTTAAACTTGTTCTTTGCCAACGCGACCGACCTACGCAGCATCAACGAAGAATGGGATATCATCAATTATAACGAAAACCGCATCGAGGTAGCCGACGATTATGGTGACGTCGACGAGGATCTCCTTGTTTTCGAAAAACAATAGCAGCATTTGTAATCATTCACGTAATGTGTTTTTGCCCCTGACAAACCATCAGGGGCATTTATCGTATGTAAAGAATCTACCAAAGTTTTAGTCGATCGCTCTTTATTCCTAGCAACGTAACGCGAAGTGTACCACAGCGTTAGTTATCACATTTTCAGTTAATGAAAAATTCATAAACCACCCAATCTAAACTTAAAACACTATTTTTTTTAACATTACGTTTATTTGCCACGTCGAAAAACGGTTAAAGGCGACTTCAAACCGAAAATTAAACCAAAAATAAACCCTGTGTAGAAAAAAAGCTACAAAATTAACAGAATAACGATCAAACAACATTTTATTAACCAAAAACATCTAAAAAATTTTGATTTTTGTCGAACAACAGCAGACAATGAAAGAAAAATGAATCTTCAAAATTTTTAATTATGTCAAACAAAAAAAAATACTTAAAACCGTTAATAGAATGGGTTGAGATAAATCACGAACATTGTATAGCTGCAGGCTCTGCAAAGATAAAACCTCAAAACGCCGAATCAAATCAAGTGATAGACGAATGGACAGAACTTGATAGTGACAATAGAACAATAGACTGGTAAAAAAAGCAAAGCGATGAAATTTTCAGCCACAACATTTACGAATAGTTTAAAAACACTTTGCATGCTGCTGCCTTGCTTTGTTTTTACGTTTGCTTTGTACTCGTGCAGAGATAATGAAAACCAGACGACTGAAGTCGGCCAGGCTACAGTGTCCATTACCATGTTAGGTTCCGAAAGCGAAGTCGAAGATTCTCCACTTCCTAGCCTGGAAAACCGCTCGAGCATACAGCGAGCCGCAACATCAAGCCCGGTGGCAGATTTGGCGAGCACTGTAGCTCTAGACGAATATCATGCGTTAGATGTCCGCATGGAAACACTTAGTTCCGCGTCTGGAAAACGAATGGCGCATGCCACGACTGCTGACAACCGAAGCGCAACAGGAAATATGGCAGCAGCGCGGATAGTGAACACGCCTCTTGCTAATGGCATTCGTTACAAACTTGTGGTCTACAACGATCAGGGAGTTTTCGTTACCGAAAAAGATTACGTTTATGGGCAAACCACCAGCGACTTGTTGCTTGATGCGGGTAAAGTGTACACATTTATCGCCTATTCAATCAATAGTACAAACAATGATCTTCCTACAGTAAGCAATAGAAACTTGCTTACTACCGCCATGGTCAACAACGTTTCAGCAGATTTAATGTATTTTATCAAAGAAAGAGTAACATTAACCTTTGGCGACAACAACCTGGCCATCACCTTAAAACACAAATATGCGCAGATAACGACGAGAATAACGATGGACGACAATACTACGGGTAACATCACTCGCATTGTGACGCCCACGATTTCATCGACTTACGCCAACGGAAACCTTAAGTTAAGTGATGGCACCGTCACCTACAATGGAGCGCAAAACACCAGTGTACCTGTGCAATTTTCGGTTCCTGCCACTGGCACCAGAAATATAGCAAGTCAACCAACCTTACTGGTAAGCCCGACGAATCCTGCCGGTGTATTACGTTTTTCTAGTATAACAATAGATGGCGAAACAAAAACGAACATCACCGTGCCTAACGTTAACATTTATCCCGGAAGTAGATATAACTTGAATCTGACGTTTAAAACCTGTACAGAAGCGGTAAGTGGCGTAACAGGTTTTAATTGGAACTATCCTGCAAATACAGGTTCGACGAACCCTGGCGGAATCACCATTCCGGGCACGGGATCGGTGCCGCGGGGCTATACCTTACGTCAGCAAATTGTTGCGCCAGCAAGTGATTACGGTTTTGTTTTTGACATCTACCAACTCGATAACTCATTTAACATGGAGCTCAATGGTGTGACGTTAGCAACAAAAGAGATTCAATTTGAACCAAATATTGGCGATTTGCCACAAAATATTCGCTTTCGCGACGGAAGTCGATATCAAGGACCAAATACAGAGGGCGGCGCAAACATCGGTCCTGTTTACAACATGACTGGCACAACAGCCGCTCCGCTGATTAGGGTATTGATTGGTCGAAACGGCGATGTGCAAATACTCGGCAGCAAAGTAGCCGGAGGCCCGTTGTATGAACTAGAACTCTTTGATAATAATACCTTTAATACGTTTCGTTGGAATACCAATCAAGATAACGTTATCAGTGTAACGCAACGTGTTGATGGCAGAACAATTATGCGGGGTTCCGGCTCTGGACGGAAAAAAGTACCTTGTAACTAGTGTTCATTAAAATATTGATCGTCTTTTTTCCAAAACAGCGTTTACCGCTAGCATCATATAAGATGTAAGATGACCAAAGTAGATTTTCCAGCAATAGCAGACGATCGTTTGCTATTGCTTTTTGTTTTGTACGACTCATTTTAAACTTTTTTTGCTCTTTTATTACCGCTAGAACCCATAATGCACTAATCCCGTGACGTCGATCAGCAAGGCAATCGTGTAAAATAACGAAACCGCTAAATTGGCGTAGCGACAAGCGGTGGTATAACGATTTTGGCGACGCCATTGGCCTCTCGGCTAGAAGCAGGCAAAAAACGGTTAAATGATTCGGCTATTTTTGATACGGAGCATCGGTGTAAAATCTGTATATTCGGAAAGATAAGACATGCTTTTTAAACAATGCAGCTCAAGCAGAACTACCCTATTGTCTTGATTCACGGCACGGCAGCCAAGGATAACACCTTATTTTGGGGACGTATACCAAGCGTGCTTCGCCAGCAAGGTTTCACCGTTTATTATGGTAAAACTGACGCGTGGGGCAGTATCGCGCATAATGCGCAGATGTTGCGCAACAATCTATTGAAAATTGCAGCAGAGACGCCGGTAGAAAAATTTCACCTCATTGGGCATTCGAAAGGTGCCATAGATGCCCGCTATATGATATCGAGTTTGGCAACTTCGGATATCGTTGCTTCTTTAACAAGCGTTTCTACCCCACATCAAGGCACGCCGCTGGCCGATTACATTATGGAGAACCGATTTTTAAACCATCCGATTGCCCGAATCTTGTTACAAGGTTACGCGCAGTGTTTTGGCGATTCCCAGCCTGTTCCCATGGATCTTATACGAAGCCTCTCAACACAAGAGATGACGGCATTCAACGCACAGAATCCTGATCACCCGCGTATCTTTTATCAAAGCTACTCCTCCACCATGTGGCGCCCGCAAGACGATCTTTTTTACCTGCCGACTTACACCTTTCTTAAAAATAAAGTGGGCGACAATGATGGCATCGTTCCGCTTGCAAGCGCGCGCTGGGGCGAACAGTTTACGCCGATTGTAGGCGCCACGCGCGGTCTATCGCACGCCGAAGTAACGGATATGAAACGCCGGAAAATTGCTGGTATCAAAATCCCAAACATTTATCTTGATATGATCCGATCGCTGCAAGAACGAAATTTCTAATTTCCTGTAGTCCTACTTTTCACCATGCAAACGAAAAGAGCGCTACAAACTGAACCTACAGCCGCATTAGCTAATGGTGATTAAAATAGCATCGACTTGGTAAACTCGCAATCAATAAAATCGGTCAGCATATGAAAGAGCAAACCGATAGCCAGAATATGGAGTACACTTCCACGCTTAGCAAAAATAAATACAAGGCCGTAAACAGCAATAGCCGGATACGAGTGCAGCAGATGGAAGCCGACACTACATCTATTCGGGTCGAAAATAGGATCTGCTAAAAGGTGATCAAGATCGACCAACATCGTGGCTAGCAAGAGCATCCACACAAACTTCCAACGCTGCGAAAAAAAGAAATAAGCGATCAATCCCGGTGCCAAAAAATGAAGTCCGTAATGAAGCATCGGTTGCAGTATCGTTGAAAGTGCCATTATACAAATATACAGCCTATTGCCCTTTACATCCTAACCTTTTGTAAGTCGGTAGCACAAAACAACACGACAATTGTATCAAATTTATTGACGACTAGATAAATAAGTCCTAAGTTTGCTATTCAATCATTAAGCAAGTTTATATGCAAACACAGATCAGCGATTTATTACAAAAAGTTAAAGCAGGACAAGCATTATTTAGCGATGTAATCGTTTTTATTGAAGAGCACTACACACACCAGCCTACAGCATTTAAAAATGGGGAGACTTACAACGAGGCTTCGCAAAATCAAGGCAGCGCTAAGGTTTTCGCTTTTGCGCAACAGCACGCATTATCGAAGGAAGACACCTTGCATTTATTCGCCGAACATTATCAAGCCGTCTTAGCTTCACCCGCAGCTATAGATCACCAAAATATCCGTCAGTTTATAGCCAATGGTTGGGACGGTATCAGCTTTGAAGGCGCTGCGCTTACCGCTAAACATTAATTTTATGCAACCACCTCCGCATACAGCGACGTGGTTGCAACACTCCTTAATAAGTTGATTTCCTTCCACTTATTTCACAAAAATTTTTCTACATATTAAAACCATTCTAAGCTTATTTTTGAGGAAATACACCTATTTCAAAAAAGATGCTTCAGGCACCTTTGTCAGCTTATTTAGTAACAAAATTCACCCAACTTTTAAAACCAATGCATTTTGGCACGTTATTTAAATGTTAAAAAAGCTTAAATTTAAAGCTTAACCTATAGTCAACCATAAGGCAAATAGCCAAAAACAATCACGCAAAAATCTAAATATCAGTATATTAAAAAAACAAAAACATGTTTTAACATTAATTAACAGGAAAGTACGAGAGAGATGACAGGCATTTTCAAGCATTTTGCGGCATGGTCTTTGGATTGTTGATTTTGTAATAATTCTATTACAAATAAGTAATAGGAGTATATGACAAAGTTTAAATTCACGGAATAATAACTATACGCTCGTCTCTTTATGAATTACATGGAAAAACCCCAGACGCTAAAAACCAAGACATCAATGGTCTTAGAGTCGCTGTTGCCAGAGCCGCAACAGAAAAGTCAGCAAAATCAAAAAAAATCAGAAAAATCATTTGTTAAAAAAGGCCGTTTTGGACTTTCAGAATACATCGTTTTTGCAGTTACCTTTGTTTTATTGTTGGGTGCCGCCTACGGCATGTACCTTTTGCAGCCAAGTTTTGAACAACTAAGTCTGGAACGGATGCGCACTCCTTGGGGTATGCTTATCATCGGTTTAGGTTTATTTCTGCTAGCCGTTAAGATCAGCTTTCTTATTTATTTGTTTGTCTTGTACATGCGGTACAAGCCAATCAAATCAGTGTCAGACGAGCTGCTACCTACCTGCACGATTATCGTACCGGCTTATAATGAAGGCCAGTTGGTATATGAAACACTCAAAAGTTTGGCCGACAGCGATTATCCGCATGAAAAAATGCAACTTATTGCCATCGATGATGGTAGTAAGGATGATACTTGGCAGTGGATCAAGAAAGCAAAACAAGAATTGGGCGATCGTGTAGCTATTTACCAGCAACCAAAAAATAAAGGCAAAAGACACGCCTTGTATCGCGGTTTTCACTTAGGTACGGGCGAAATATTTATCACGGTAGATAGTGATTCAGTCGTCAATCGTGATACGATTAGAAACATGGCCAGTCCGTTTATCGTAGATGAAAACTGTGGCGCAGTAGCTGGTAATGTACGCGTGTTAAACAATGAAAAATCCTGGATACCACGTATGTTAAATGTAAGTTTTGTTTTCAGCTTTGAATTCGTCCGCTCAGCACAGAGCAAATTAGGAACGGTGTTGTGTACACCGGGTGCACTCGCAGCTTATCGCAAAGTAGCCGTGATGAACTGCCTACCCGAATGGATAAACCAAACGTTTATGGGACAGCCGTCTGATATTGGCGAAGATCGTGCGATGACCAACATGATTTTGAAGCAAGGTTACCATGTGCTTTTCCAAGATAATGCTTTGGTGTATACCAACATTCCGAATCGGTACAAGAACCTCTATAAGATGTTTATACGCTGGGAACGTAGTAATGTGCGAGAAAACATTATGATGAGTAAATTTGCGTTTAAAAATTTTAGAAAAGGACCTAAAACAGGCGCGCGCATCTTGCTCAGCATGCAGTGGATGAAACTTATTCTTTCCTATCCATTATTTGCTCTAATGTTGTTATTGATTGTGACGCACCCTCTGTTGTTTTTAAGTTCAACATTATTAGGCATATTGGTCTTTTCATCTGTCCAGGCATTTTTCTTTGCCAAACGGAACAAAAATATCCCGGAATCCTTTTGGGCATATACATACAGTATTTTTTATGCCTTTACGCTGTTCTGGATTACGCCTTATGCTATTGCTACGGCTAGACGTCGCGGCTGGTTGACACGCGAACTTACGCCACAGAAAACTGCGGCCTAGGCTATTGCATAGTCCGCCATTTTTAACACAGCAGAGGTTTCTAAAAAAAACCAAAAATATTTCATTCAAAATGTTGTGAATTTTAAATAATATCCCTAGCTTTAAGTGCGTCAAAAATGATCCACAATCTAGTGGAGTATATCTAGTAGGAAATTCCCGGTCGTGAGATAGGGAATTCTTTTTTTATTCGGCACTTATAGACGTTACGAAAGACCCATCACTTAATTGCACTTCGCCAAGCACCTCTAAACCTTGCACGCGAATCAAATTTCCTGTAAAGGTGCCTTCTACCGAGCGATCGCCGATCGCTTGAATCTTTAGTGAAAAAGCATCTAATAAAGATATTGTCGCGCGCGTAGCCGTGTAGTTAAGCTGCGCATCATTGGATGGCTTGGTATACAGACTAAGGATATCGAATCCCGAAGCATCATCAAGTGTGTAATCGCCCGCTGTTACTCGGCCGTTTTCCGACAGAACCGTAATACGCAGCCAGGTTGCAGCATCTTGCCGCGCGGTGATTTCTAGGTAATTGCCACCATCAACCCAACGGCCTTGTACGTCGGTGTAAACATGCTGTTCTCCATCTATGGTTACCTTTAAAAAATTGCCTGAATCGATCATGTCATCCTCTACCCGTTTGCTACAAGAAAACAGGAAAATACCGACCATTACACCGATTAATAAGGTAAATTTTACATTCATAAATTAGTATTAAGATTTAAGTTGACTGCCCTTGCCCGCAAAACTATGCACGACATGATCGCTGAAAGCAAACCGCTACAACACCAGCTTTACCGCAAGCACGTTAACTTATCATTTTCACAAAAACAATTTCCAGCAGCGCAGTTGTTTAGGCTTGGGCACGACTTTCGCCTATAAATATACTTAAAAATCGATTTAAGCCAAATTATTAATATACTAATTATCAACAAGATAAACAAACAACTAAAGATATACCTTTTAAAATAAACTAAAACGTATAGCTCATATGACTGTTCTAGTAGAAATAACGGAAATCATATGCACAAAATAAGATTAACAGCGAGAAAGAAAAACGATTTGGTATTTGATGTAACCGACAGTCATGGTGCTACGGTTATCGTTGAAGTTAGCCTTTTCGAAGATGGAAATTTTAATGCACGTGTTGGCTCGCACCACGTATCAGAAGAGATCAGAAACGATATCAACCATTATTTGGTTGAACAAAAAATTGGGTACACGACTTAATACAAGAAGTTTTGCCGAAACAAAAGAATAAATAGTACGTTTAGGATGGCGTAATGAACCATCCTAAACGTATTATGATCTTGTTATAACAGACGCTTTCTAGCCCGTCTGTTCTTTTAAATAAGTAATAATATCCATGACATCATTTGCACCATGCCCAGCTTCACTGGCTTTTTCCAACGTGTTTACCGCGGCATTGCCCAATGGAAAGTCGGCGCCTAAGGCCTTCGCCAGTCGCACATCTTTGAGCATTAAATCGAGTGCAAAAGCTGGAGCAAAGTCACCTTGCAAAAGCATCGGCGTCTTTACTTTTGTGGCACCGCTGCCACTGGCGCTGCCATTGACAATAGCTAACATATCTTCCCGAGCAATACCTAACGAATCGGAAAGTAAAGTCATCTCGGCCAATCCCTGATAGATAATAGACAGAAAATAATTGATAGCAATCTTAGCCGCTAGTCCTTGCCCGTTGGGGCCAAGATGTTTGATGGTCTTACCCATTTTTTCTAAATAGGGTTTTGCACGCGCTACATCGCTCTCCTCGCCGCCCAACATAAACAACAACGTTCCCTCTGTTGCTGGCGCAGTACTGCCCGCCACTGGAGCGTCCAACAATGCCGCTTGTTTTACAGCCAGCGCTTTTGCGATGTGAATTGACGTATCTTGCGCAATCGTACTCATATCGACAAACAGTTTTCCCGCGATATCTTGCACCAAAATCTGCTCATACACTGCTTTTGCCGCAGCATCGTTCGTCAGCATGGTGAAGATAATATTGCTGCGCGACACGAGTGTAGCTACATTTTCCGCGATATGGGTAGTCTGCGCAAAACCGGCTGTTCTTGCCGACGTGCGGTTGTATACGGTAAGTGGAAAGCCCGCTTTCTCCAAATTTTTGGCCATCGGGTGGCCCATATTGCCTAAACCGATAAAACCTATTTCTTCATTTTGCATCTTTAATTCTTTTTTGTTTTTCCTGCTTATTTTATTGTTGCTCGATCTGGCCAGATATTAGGTAATTCGCCACTAAAGCCCATTTCGGGCAAGGTATTGATTTCTTCCATCTCTGTAGCAGCTAATTCAAAATCAAAAATGGCGCTATTTTCAACGATACGCGCCAATGACGTAGATTTCGGTATAACGATAACGCCATGTTGAATTACCCAACGGAGACAAATCTGCGAAACCGTTTTTCCGTGGCGTGCGGCGATTGCTTCGAGCACGGGGTTTCCAAATACTTTTCCTCGTGCTAAAGGCGACCACGACTCGATAGCAATACCTTTTTCCCGGCAATAAGACAGCACCTCCGGTTGCCAATAGCCCGGATGAAATTCGATTTGGTTTATGGCGGGTACAACGGTGGCTGTTTCCAGCAGCGCATCCAGATGTTCCGGCCAAAAGTTGCTCACCCCTATCGTCTTGATCTTTCCTTCGGCCTGTAATTCTTCCATCGCACGCCAGGCATCGGCGTTGGCTTGTTTCCAATCGGCATAGTTTTTAGCATTCGCTGGCCAGTGGATCAAATAAATATCGATGTACGCTAAACCGAGATTCTGTAGCGACTGGGCAAATGCTTGCTTTGTTTCGGCATAGCCTAAATTTTCGCGCCACAGTTTCGTCGTGACGATAATATCCGCTCGCGGAATACCGCTTAATATCATTCCTTTTCCAACCTGTTCCTCATTTTCATACTTAGCGGCCGTATCGATTAGTCGATAGCCGTTGGCTAACGCATTTTCTACAGACGCAATCCCCTCTTGCTCCGTTGCTTTGTATGTTCCGAAGCCCAAAAGAGGAACTTCATGCCCATCATTTAATCGTAAATATTGCATAATATAATCTCCATTTTGCGAACGCATGCGGCGTTATTGCATTACTTGTAAACATCAATCGTATCGGCAATTTAATGCAAAAATCAGATACTTTCGCCATGTATATGTCAATACGCTACTTTAAATTGCTATTTTTGCAAGATGACTATAGACGAATTGAAAGCTGAATTAATGGGCCAATCTTTTCCCGATCGGGTGACTATTTCTGTGGATCAAGTGGTAACCGATGTTGACCTTTTTCTTAAAATTCAATTTATTGAGGTCGAAAAATGGAAAAAAGATATTGAAAAATGTCCGGCCTATGTAAGACTAAAGCGCTTTCGGGATGCCGTTCGTAGCGAGACAGCTGCCGAATAAGCTTACTTAGCCTTTTTATTTTACTTCAACCGTTAGATTGTCGGTTTAAACGATGAGAGATGCACTTGGTGGATATGGTATAGCGATACGAAGCTTTCGAGAACTTTCCGAAGTGGATTTGCTGGCGCATTACGATCGGCCGGATATTCCGGATCGTACAGACGTACATCGACTTCGTGCACGCACGATCCATATTAACCATGCGACATTCAGCATCGGCGGCACACTGTCTACCGATCAACAGATTATCGTCGAGCTACAGCAGGATAACATACGCGTGCACTGCTCCTGTGCGCTTCATGCTACTTACTTGTGCTATCATGAAATGCTCGCTCTGGTGGCGCTTATCACGCAAGAAAATTACCGTAGCTTTTTTGATGAGCAGACCAGACTGCGTATTTTATTACCTTATGCGAGCCGTTACGGTCTCGAAAACGAAGCAACGCTCGATCAGTATTTTAGTTTGACCTATGATAAGGGAAATCTAATCGTACAGCCAAAACAAGAACATATTTTGGCCGTGGATAGCCATATGCCGGATAAAAGTCTGCAGGAGATTCTACACACAAAAAAGAAGCGACCACCACTTCCTGCGCCAACAAAACAACGAATTTTGGTCTGGAGCAAGCATCGTTTTTACAATCAACTGCGTTTCGAACTGCTGGATGCTGACCATACCCAAGCGGGAAAACCCAAAGCTCCTTTTGAATTTATTGATCCGACGCCACTGCTCTGGAACACGAAAGATGTTTCCGAAGCCAAACTATATGCAGCGCTGGCAAACTTCCAACAGCATGATGCCGAAGTGGATGAAGAAGCTGTACTAAATGCTCTGCATATCGTTTGCGAATTCAGTAAGCATCTCGCGTTATACTACCACGATCAGGCCATTTCTGAAAAAGTCAACAGCAAATCGCTGCGCGCGGCAACTTTACAACTACTGGATGCCACAATCGAGCTCCATGTATTTCAACGCCAACCATTTTATGAGATCAAGGCTTTTTTACGATGGCAGGACGAGCGTTTTCCTTTAAAAACGCTGCCCGTTCACTACCGCTACTTTTTGAGACGCCAAGATCATTTTTACCTGCTGCGTGATATAGCGACTTTGCGTCTTTTGGAGTATTTCCGAAAAGGACCAGAAACTTTATTGGTACATGCTTCCAAGTATGACGACTTCGTTACGCATACTTTGCAACCCTTAGCAGATATCATACACATCCACTATGCTTATGTACGCCCCGCAAGCCCAGAAGAAAGCAAACGCTACCAAACAGATCAAGCCTGTTTAATCTATTTGAGCCAAGAGAATAGTTATGTAAACATTACACCGGTCATGCGCTATGGCGCTATCGAAATACCGCTAGCCTCGAAAAAACAGGTATTGGACAGGGATGAAAACGGCCATACTTTTGTCGTGGATCGCGATTTGGATAGGGAAGACAAATTTCAGCAGATCGTAGCGAAACAGCATCCTGATTTTGAGGCGCAACAGCAGGAAATGCATTACTTTTACCTGCATCATCAGCATTTTTTAGCCGACGAATGGTTTCTCCAGGCGTTTGAAGCCTGGCGCAATGAAGGCATAGAAATTTTGGGATTTCAAGAGATGAACCTCAACAAACTGAGTCCGTATAAAGCAAAAATTGATATCAAAATAGTTAGTGGCACCGATTGGTTTAACGTCAAAATAGCCGCATCCTTTGGTCAGCAGCATCTTTCGATCAAGCAGTTGCACCGGGCTATCCGGCATAAAAGCAAGTACGTCACGCTGGATGATGGCCGCACGGGTGTACTTCCGGCAGACTGGCTCGACAAAATAGCCCGTTTTTTTCAGTTTGGCGTGCTTGAGGCCGATCTGCTGCGGCTGCCAAAAATGGGTTTAACAGCCGTTCAGGAACTCTTTGACGCAGAAATTTTACCACAGGAAATCGTTGCCGAACTGGATACGCTGAACAAGAAGTTATCGGGTTTAAAAAAACGCAGCAAGGTTAATATCCCAACGACACTAAAAGCGCAACTACGTTCTTACCAGCTCGACGGACTTCATTGGCTAAACCAATTGGATGATTTAAACCTGGGCGGCTGTCTTGCTGACGATATGGGATTGGGTAAAACTTTGCAAATCATCGCACTCCTTTTGCTCCAAAAAGAGAAAGGGCAAAGCGGCGTTAACCTGGTTATTACGCCGACCTCCCTATTGTTTAACTGGGAGCAAGAACTCACCAAGTTTGCGCCGTCACTACGTGTGTTGTGCCTGCAAGGCGGATCTCGCGACAAACTGTACGAAAAACTGTCTGATTACGACGTCGTACTCTGCTCTTACGGCTTACTAGTTTCCGATATCGTTAAACTAAAGCAGTATGCATTTAATATTTTAGTATTGGACGAATCTCAGGCGATAAAAAATCCGAGTTCAGAACGTTATAAAGCCGCACGTCTACTGCAAGCAAGGGTGCGCTTTGTCGTCACCGGAACGCCCATTGAAAACAGTACGTACGATCTGTATGGGCAATTATCGTTCGCTTGTCCGGGTCTGCTGGGCAACCAACAGTTTTTCAGAGATACATATGCTACGCCTATCGATCGTTTTGACGACAGCAAGCGCGCCCTATCGTTGCAGCAAAAAGTTGCTCCTTTCATCCTACGCCGTAGCAAGCAGCAGGTCGCAAAAGAACTTCCCGAAAAGACAGAAATGGTTATCTATTGCGAAATGGGCGCACAACAACGTGAGATATACGATAGTTATGAGGCCGAATTGCGTGATTATTTGGAAGGAAAAAGTGACGATGAACTTCAAAAAAGCAATATGCACATTTTAGCCGGTCTTACCCGTTTACGACAGATATGCAATGCGCCGGTGTTACTCCAAGAAGGATACGAAGCCACTATTTCCGCAAAATTGGACGCTTTGATGGAGCGTTTGCTCGAGATCACTCCGGAGCACAAAGTATTGGTCTTTTCGCAATTTGTTACGATGTTAGATTTGGTGAAAGACGCATTGGATAACGCGCATATCGCGAGCGTAACGCTCAACGGAAAGACGAAAGACCGTGCCCGGGTTGTAGACACTTTTCAGCAGGATGAAACAAAGCGTGTATTTTTGATTAGTCTTAAAGCTGGTGGTGTAGGATTGAATCTTACCGCCGCAGATTATGTTTTTTTGATCGACCCTTGGTGGAACCCGGCGGTAGAAAACCAAGCCATAGATCGCAGTTATCGAATAGGTCAGGAAAAACACGTGGTGGCTGTTCGCCTGATCTGCCTAAATACAGTGGAGGAAAAGATTATGCACTTACAGGATAAAAAACGGACATTGGCTGGCGAGATGATCAAGACCGATACAGACATCACGCAAAAGTTCGGCAAAAAAGATTGGCTTGATTTACTGCAATAAAAGCGAAATCAAGCCAATCTTCATTTTTGTATTCTTTTTACTGCTTTTCGAGCACCATCCCTTTACTAAAATCGATGGCATTCTCATCTTTAAAAACAAATTTTCCAGCCTTCTCCTCGATATCGCCATAGCCTTCGGTCGCCACTTTGCCATCCAATTTAAAAGCAACTTCACGAACAGATGTCAACCCTTCGGAGCTAAATGTATAATCTGCCAGTAAGATACCATCTTTCACTTCGCCTTCGAAGCTTCCACTGTTATGATCTTTTTCTTTCCAGGCGTAGGTAAGATGCCCCACGGCTTTGTTTCCCTGCATAGTCAGATGAAGCGCTACCGTATCACCTGCCTGCTCGTAGCTATACGATCCTGCATAATCATTTTCTGTTGCAGCAACTTCAGTCGCTGTGCTGCTTACTGTATCGGCGTTGCTTTGCGCTTGTTTAGCCGGTTGCCCGCAGGCCGCACATATAAGAATAGCGCCAAAAAAATAGGCAAATGTCTTCATGTTATGTTTGTTATGTTTGATACAAGATAGATAAAAACAAATCGTGTACCAAGTTTTGCTAGTCCTGACCGTTAGCAACAACCGTGACGGACAGTTCGTTTAGCAAGGCTTTTGCCGCATTTAAATCGGCATTCCAAGTTGCATAGCGTTCCACCTTGTTGAAACGCTGTATAGTTTTTTCCAACCGTTCTAAATCGGCCAGTCTGTTACGCTGCTTAAGTTGCGTTTTTAACCGTTGTATTTTTTCGTAATCCTGGATTCCCTCCAGCATACGCTCATAGCGAATCGAACTTCTTCCGCCGGGGTATACGATATAGGTATCGCCAGCAGGCCAGGTACGAAATCGGGAATCTTGCAAAGGATTTTCAACCCAGGAATTGAAAGCCCAACGCAACATGCCGTCAAACTGCGCCGCTTCCGCATACCAGGCGAGATAGGCAGATTCAGCAGGTTCTGAAAACGTAAACTGATTGGGAAATGCATCGCTACAGCATATGTAAAATGTGCTGTTAAGCCCGCGAGATTTCCGGTACTGCCTATCTTCATGAGAAAAAGGATGACCGAGCGCAATGCTGATATCTTCACTATTGGGATAACGCTGATAAGTTTTCTGGTTGTCGGCATAAGACACGCCAAGTTCCGGACAAACAGCTGCTAGCAGCGCGAAGGCAGCATCCATTTCTACGCGCGAACGTTCATCAGTCGCGATATTGCTGATCTGTAGCCAGCCTTTCGTACGTAAATGATCCACAAAATCGCGCAAAAAAGGTGTCCATAGTTCCGTAAAAACAGGCGTACCCGGCTTTGCCGATACGCGAACGACTTCATTACGTTCTTGATCCACGTAGTGAATTTCATTGTTCCACGGCACAATGGAATAACAATTAATCATTTTATTGATGCCAAGATCTAACATAAACTGCACCCAGCGATCAAAAACCCGATAGTCGTAACGCCAAGTGCCATCTTTTTGCTTTATCCAAGTGATCATGTCCGCATACGGATCGTAGGTTTGCACATTCCACGGATCTTTATTGAGCGTGGTAGTAATGACTTTTTGCCCGGCATCTGCCAGCAGTTGCATAACCGGTTTTAATGCTTCAAAATGTGCATCAGACCAGAGCTCGGTGCCGCTAACACGCGCTACCGCTGCCGGATGTTGCCATTGATCGAGATGATAGCTCCATTCATTTGCTTTTGGAAGTACTTGATCCAGTACCTCGACGTGCAAGGTCAGCGGTGCTATTTCTCCTGCTGCTGATGCGATCTCTACACGCGCGCTATATGTTCCGGTTTTCGCATCTTCCGGAATACGAACAGTCAGCCAAACCGGTCGCACCTGTCGCGCGGCCAGATCGAAGCTTGCACAGTCATCTAACATATCAGGCACGAGCGAAGCGGCAAAATTTTCTGGAGACCGATGTCCACAGCCGCCAGCAAATTCGTCGGTCATCACGTAGCGAACAAAACGTGCCGATACGATATCTTTGGACAGCGCAGCTGCGTCACTTTGCAAAGCCGACACGCTAACCGTAACATCCTTTACAGCTGCTGTAGTCCATAGCAGTATTTGTGCGGATAGACGTTCGCCACGCCAACCCGTCAATGCGGTTGTTTCACTTGTAGAGCAATCGGGCGCCAGTGCTCTTGGAAACCGCTTATCGATCGTTACAAATGTGCGGTGTAAACCAGCGGTAACATCCGACCAGTCCGAAAGCGTATCGGCAGTAGGATCGGGTAATTCGTGAAAGTCATGAGGTAAAGCTTTGTAATCTTGTGCGACAGCATGTAGCATACAACAGGTAGAACAAAGAAGTAAAAGGCTTTTTTTTAGCGAACGTTTATGCATGGCTATATATCATAAAATACTTACTAATACCAAACTAAAGAAAATAGCGAGGGTAAGCAAATGGAATGTCGACGCAAACGATTGTTCCATTTCACGGCCATACATAAAAAAAACAGGGCTTTTTTTAAGCCCTGTTCTATTATCTGTCGATATATTTATTTTTTCTTTGCGTAAAGCTCTTCACGTTGCGCTTTAACCACGTCTGAATTGATATACTCATCGTAGGTCATCAACTTATCGATAATACCATTTGGCGTTAATTCGATCACACGGTTAGCCACCGTTTCGGTCAGCTCGTGGTCACGTGAGGTAAACAACATAGATCCTCTAAAATCTTGCATTCCATTGTTCAACGCAGTGATTGATTCCAAATCTAAGTGATTGGTTGGCTCATCAAAGATCAAAAAATTAGCACCTTGTAGCATCATCTTAGAAAACATGCAGCGCATTTTTTCACCACCGGACAATACTGATACCTTCTTCATTACTTCCTCTCCGGAAAACAACATTTTGCCTAAGAAACCACGGATAAATTGCTCATCTGCATCCGGTTTACTGGTGTAGTTACGGAGCCAGTCTACCAGGTTGTCTTTCACTCCGTCGAAGTATGCGGCGTTTTCAATCGGCATATCTGTTGGCGTGATGGTGATCCCCCACTTAAACTCACCGGTATAGTCAGTATCACGACCTGCAAGAATTTCGTAGAATGCCGAAGTGACCAAGGAATTTTCAGCTAGTACAGCAATCTTATCCCCTTTATTCATCATAAAGCTGATGTCTTTGAAAAACACTTCACCGTTCACCGTTTTGCTTAACCCTTCTACCTGTAGAATTTGATCGCCAGGCTCTCTGTCCATTTGATTGAACATGATCGCTGGATATTTTCTGTTCGACGGTTTGATGTCTTCCACGTTCAGCTTATCAAGCGCTTTCTTACGCGACGTTGCTTGTTTAGACTTTGAGGCATTGGCCGAGAAACGGCGGATAAATTCCTGCAATTCCTTGATCTTATCTTCCGTTTTCTTATTCTGATCCGAACGTTGTTTCAACGCTAACTGCGAAGATTCATACCAGAAGGAATAGTTACCAGAATAGATAGTCATTTTTGCGAAATCGATATCTACGATATGTGTACATACGTGATCTAGGAAGTGACGGTCGTGGGACACAACCAATACGATAGCTTCATAGTCTGCCAGGAAATCTTCTAACCAGGCGATGGTATTGATATCCAAATCATTGGTAGGTTCATCGAGAATCAAGATATCCGGATTTCCGAATAAGGCCTGCGCAAGAAGCACGCGTACCTTTTCATTACCGTCAAGCTCTTTGACCAATTTATAATGCTTATCTTCTTTGATCCCAAGGTTACTCAATAACGTTGCGGCATTATTCTCCGCATTCCAGCCATCCATTTCAGCAAAAAGGCTTTCTAACTCACCTGCACGTTCGCCATCCGCGTCAGAGAAATCCTCTTTCATGTAGATTACGTCTTTCTCTTTCATGATTTTGTACAGCTCCTGATTTCCCATCATCACGGTTTCCAGCACCGTAAATTCATCAAATTGATAGTGATTCTGGTTTAGGACAGACATCCGTTCGCCCGGGGTAAACGATACCGAACCCGTTGTTTGATCCACTTCGCCCGATATAATCTTCAGAAACGTAGATTTTCCAGCGCCGTTAGCGCCAATAATTCCGTAACAATTTCCAGGAGTAAATTTTAAATTAACATCTTCGAACAGCACACGTTTGCCAAATCGAAGGCTAAGATTTGAAACATTAATCATGCGGCAAAGATACGCTTTATTATTGGATTTTTGATGCTTATTTAGAGAGGATTAAGGGGAAGATGAAGGTTGTCGCATAACTTTTTTGCTTGCAGAGAAATGGACGTTTTATTAGGTAATCGTTCCGCCGTTTATGTGGCAGGGTCTTCCTTTTTGTCTTGATATAAAGGAAAGTTCAGGGCCCGGAAAGGGACAAAAAAGTATGTTGAAACGATCTTTTTCCCTCCCACAAACCTTTCCGCCGCTCGCCGCGGCATGGCCTTCCTTGGAAGAACCCAAGGAAGCAAGGTTCTCTTGTCTCATGAAGGTGGTTTGTCGCACAAGCCATCACGCAAAAAGCAACGGGCTCACAAAGCTGGAATAACATCGAAACCCTTACATGGGTTTCAATATGATTCCTAGGCTTTACCCTCAACACAAAAAGCCATCGCCTATCGTTTTTTCCCACCACTACATGAGACATTTTAATGAATCGCTTTGCAAAATCG
>JAAIGF010284814.1_pt1 | contig 20630 bp, 20 predicted proteins | sample 6487441 | NCBI WGS metagenome assembly JAAIGF01 (sample SAMN13974129, study PRJNA590717) | phyllosphere metagenome | biome: pepper field; feature: multiple bacterial spot infested pepper fields; material: pepper leaves; isolation source: leaves from pepper fields | host: Capsicum annuum ... | reverse complement strand
TATGGATGTCTTCGTCAAGTGCAACACCCATGACCGGCTGGACCTGTTCCGCTGGGAGGCCGATCAGCTCAGTCTGCTGGCGCGCACGCAGACAGTCCGGGTGCCGACCGTCTACGGCGTCGGCAGCACGCGCGACGCCAGTTTTCTTCTGCTGGAGTATATTCCGCCGCAGCCGCTCAGCGCGGAAGCGGGTTATCAGCTCGGGCAGCAGCTGGCGCGCCTGCATCAATGGAGTGAGCAGCGCCAGTTCGGACTCGATTTCGATAATAATATTACCACTACCCTGCAGCCCAATAGCTGGCTGCGGCGCTGGTCGCTGTTTTTTGCGGAGCAGCGTATCGGCTGGCAGCTGCAGCTGGCAGCGGAACGCGGTGTGACCTATGGTGACATGAATCATATTATTGACAGCGTTCAGCAGGCGCTGGCTCATCATCATCCGCAGCCTTCGCTACTGCATGGCGATCTCTGGCCTGCCAACTGTGCAGATAGCAGCAGCGGGCCATGGATTTTCGATCCTGCCTGCTACTGGGGTGACCGCGAATGCGACCTGGCGATGCTGAGTTATTACCATGAACTGCCGCGTGAGATCATGCAGGGCTATCACGCAGAGTGGCCGCTGGCAGAGGGATTTTCGCAACGCCAGCCTGTATATCAGCTCTATTACCTGCTGAACCGCGCGAACGTTTTTTCCGGCCAGTGGCAGGAGGAGGCGCAGTTTGCCGTCAGTCAGCTGCTTAGCGACGACAAACTGGCGCAGGATCGGGCCAGACCGGCCTGATGATTTAAAGCATGCCCAGCAGCGTCAGTAAAAAGTAGCCGGCAACAGCAATAATTACTGGCAGGATATAGAGCGGAAAAATCTGCAGCAGAATAGTGTGGTGCGGGACGCGGATTTTTTCCTCAAGCTGCGCGCGCGTGCGGCCTTCGCTGCCCTTTGCCTGCTCCAGAATCAGCTGATCTTCAATGCCCTCTTTAACATGCCGCGACTGGCGCCACATGCGCGCACCCGATGCCTGTAAAGCCATGCCGATAAAAATCAGCGCATAAACGATCCAGAAACCGATATTTGCCCCGCCGTGAAAATCGGGCACCGGCGAGTTGTGCCAGAACGGATTGAGAAACGACGTATTGAATTTAAGCATGTCCACCATGACATGGATAAAATCCAGCAATACGGCATCCAGTCCGGGCTGCTTTACGCTGTGCTGATATAAATAACCGAGCATGGAAACAATTGTCGACAGCAGTGCCGGAATGAAAATGATCCAGCCAGCCACGCGCTTAAGGATGGCGACCTGGCCAGCCTGTTGGTATGTCATGCAGACTTCCCTATACAGATAATTATTTTGCCCTAAGTCTACCTGCAGTCGGCGATTTTTTCCTGAAAAATGCGTTACCTGTCGCGTCCTTGTTTTCGCACTCTGGCGTGATAAGGTGGCGCAAACCGCTAAGAAGGATATTGTCATGCGCTATCGTCGTCCGGTGTACGCCGCTATTTTTGATATGGATGGTTTACTGATTGATTCTGAACCGCTGTGGGATCAGGCTGAGATGGAGGTACTGGCAAGCCTTGGCGTTGACGTCAGTCGTCGCGCGGAGCTGCCTGACACGCTTGGCCTGCGCATCGATCAGACCGTACGCATGTGGTATGAGGCACAGCCGTGGCAGGGTGCGACTCAGGCCGATGTCACGGCGCGTATTATCGATCGTACGCTATCGCTGATCGAAGCGCAGCAGCCGCTGCTGCCCGGTGTCGATCAGGCGCTGCAGCTCTGTCAGCAGCAGGGGCTGCGGATTGCGCTCGCTTCCGCTTCGCCGCTGGCCATGCTGGAGCGGGTGCTGGAGATGTTCCGGCTGCGGCCCTGCTTTTCCGCCCTCGCCTCCGCTGAAGCGCTGCCGCTGAGCAAACCTCATCCGCAGGTCTATCTGAATGCGGCAGCGGCGCTTGATATCGATCCGCTTAACTGTGTGGCGCTGGAAGACTCCTTCAACGGCATGATCGCCTGTAAAGCGGCGCGCATGCGTTCTATTGTGGTGCCTGCGGCTGCACACTACGCGGATGCCCGCTGGGCGCTGGCAGATGTGCGGCTGCCGAGCCTGACGGAACTGCGCGCAGAGCATCTGTTTAACTGACCGCAGGATGTATGGCGCAGTCTGATACAGCGGTCAGCCAGCGCGAAAATAATTCACTCTTCGTTACAGCGTCACCGTTCTCATTTACTGGATAAATCCCTATACTGGATGCATTGACAGTTTTGTATCCGGATTTAATCATGACGGCCGAAGGCCATATAATTTTTGCTATCGCCAGCGCTATTTTTGCCAAGCGTGCTGAGCTGACACCGGTTCTGGCTGCGGCGGACTGGTGGCATCTGGTTCCCGCTACGCTGCTGACCTGCCTGCTGCCGGATATCGACCACCCCCGATCCACGCTGGGCCAGCGTTTTCGCTGGCTCTCTCAGCCCATCGCGCGGGCGTTTGGACATCGCGGTTTTACCCACAGTTTGCTGGCAGTGGCTATCAGCCTGTGGCTGTTTAAAGTGAACGTGCCGGCAGACTGGTTTCTGCCGGCGGATGTGCTGCAGGGACTGACGCTGGGCTACCTGAGCCATATCGTGGCTGACATGCTGACGCCAGCTGGCGTTCCGCTGCTGTGGCCCTGCCGCTGGCGCTTTCGTCTGCCTATTCTCAGAAGCCAGAGCGGTAATCAGCTGGAGCGGATACTTTGTCTGGGACTGGTGGTTGCGGCGCTCTGGTTTCCGGCTGGCATGCCTGCTTTTGGTGCAAACGGCTGGCCGCAGCAGCTGTTTGATACACTGCAATCCAGCGTGAACCGGTTAATTAATCCGCTAAACGGCTAATAATTACGCCATATTAAACAAAAAGTTATAACCCATACTTTTTGGGTATAAGCCTGCACTTAATTGTGCTGCTAACATCCCTGACATTCTCTGATAGAAATTTACGTTACGCTATGCCGCCTGCACTTTGCAGGACGGCATCTTTCTGGAGTTAAGTATGGATTTCCCTCTTATTATCAACATAGTGGTCTTTGCCGCTCTGCTGGTGCTGCTTAACCGCATTGGCAACCAGAGCTGGAGCCTGTCAAAGCGCGTACTGACCGGCCTGGTGCTGGGCGTGCTGTTTGGCCTGGCGCTTCAGGCGGTTTATGGCGAAAACAGCGCAGTGGTTAAGGATTCGATCGGCTGGTTTAATCTGGTCGGTAATGGCTATGTACAGCTGCTGCAGATGATTGTTATGCCGCTGGTATTCGCCTCAATACTGAGCGCGGTGGCGCGTCTGCATAACGCCTCCTCGCTGGGCAAAATCAGCGTGCTGACCATCGGTGTACTGCTGTTTACCACGGCTATCTCCGCGCTGGTCGGCGTGATGGTGACCGGCCTCTTCCACCTCAGCGCTGAAGGGCTGGTGCAGGGTGCGCAGGAGACCGCGCGTCTGAATGCTATTCAGAGCAACTATGCGGGTAAAGTCGCCGATCTCAGCACGCCGCAGCTGCTGCTCTCTTTCATCCCTAAAAACCCGTTTGCCGATCTGGCAGGCGCGAACCCGACCTCCATTATCAGTGTCGTTATCTTTGCTGCTTTCCTCGGCGTCGCTGCACTGCATCTGCTGCGCGATGATAAAGTGAAAGGTGAACGCGTACTGGCCGCGATTGATACGCTGCAGTCCTGGGTGATGAAACTGGTGCGCCTGATCATGAAGCTGACGCCATATGGCGTACTGGCTCTGATGACCAAAGTGGTCGCCGGCTCTAACCTGCACGATATCGTTAAGCTGGGCAGCTTTGTTCTCGCCTCCTATCTTGGCCTTGCGATTATGTTTGGCGTGCATGCGCTGCTGCTGTCGATCAACGGCATCAATCCGCTGCGCTTCTTCCGCAAAGTATGGCCGGTGATCACTTTCGCTTTCACCAGCCGCTCCAGCGCGGCCAGCATTCCGCTGAATGTGGAAACGCAGACGCGCCGTCTCGGCGTGCCGGAAGCGATTGCCAGCTTTTCCGCCTCCTTCGGTGCCACAATTGGTCAGAACGGCTGTGCCGGACTCTATCCGACAATGCTGGCCGTGATGGTTGCTCCTACTGTCGGTATTAACCCGTTTGATCCGGTCTGGATCGCCACGCTGGTCGGGATCGTCACCCTGAGTTCCGCTGGCGTAGCCGGTGTGGGCGGCGGTGCTACCTTTGCTGCGCTGATTGTGCTGCCGGCAATGGGGCTGCCGGTGACGCTGGTCGCGCTGCTGATTTCCATTGAGCCGCTGATTGATATGGGCCGTACCGCGCTCAACGTGAACGGTTCAATGACGGCCGGTTCGCTGACCAGCCGCTGGCTGGGTCAGACCGACAAAAAAATTCTGGAGAGCAATGAGCACGCCGAACTGGCGCATCGCTAAGCGCTGACTTCGGCATGAAAAAGGGCCCGTCTCAGACGGGCCCTTTTTTATTCAGCAAAAAAGAGTTACTGCGCAACCTGCGGATCGGTGTCGTACTCTTTGCAGCTCTGGAAGCCGTAGTTCATCACGCGACCGGTATCGTTGTAGCTGACAAAATAGGTCTGCATTTTGCCATCGCGCTCGCCGATAACGTAAGTCTGGCAGGTGCCACGCGCGTGCGCCATGGTCACTTCGGTCGAAGCCGGACCCGCAATCTGACGCACCTGTTCACGCGTCATGCCTTTTTTAACATCTTTTACCACCGGTTTGGTGACATAACTTTCCGCGCGATCGTAAGTGGTACAACCAGACAGAGCAGCCAGCGTCATAGCGGCAGCGATACATCCCAGCACTTTATTCATTTTTTGTTCCTCATACTTTGTCCATGTCGGAATAAGCCTGGAACACAAATTCAGATTTATCAACCTGGTGGCGACGCTTTTAGATGCGTTCATCGCAATATATCCGGAGTAAAAAAGCTGTGCTGCTGCGCCCTGCTCCGTATAATCGCGCGGTTAACTTTTTACCCGGCTCAGAGGCCCCATGACATCTGCACACCCTAACCGGCTGGTTTACGCCATCACGCTCGGACTTCTGGCGGCGCTCGGACCGCTCTGTATCGACCTCTATCTCCCCGCGCTGCCTGAACTGGCGCGCGATCTGCACACGCAGACCTCCACCGCTCAGCTCAGTCTGACTGCCGGCCTGCTGGGCCTCGGGGCGGGACAGCTGCTATTTGGTCCCATGAGCGATAAATTTGGCCGCATCCGGCCCCTGCTGCTGTCGCTGCTGCTGCTGTTTATTGCCTCTGTCGGCTGCGCGCTGGCAAAAGATATCCATTCGCTACTGATTGCCCGCCTGTTTGAGGGGCTGGCTGGCGCTGGCGGTGCCGTGCTGTCGCGCGCTATCGCCCGGGATATGTATAGCGGACACGAGCTGACGCGCTTTTTTGCGCTGCTGATGCTGGTCAACGGCCTTGCACCGGTGGGAGCGCCGGTACTGGGCGGCGCGCTGATGACAATCATGAGCTGGCGCGGCATTTTTCTCGTACTGGCGGCGATCGCCATTCTGCTGATTCTGCTGGCGCGCTGGCAGCTGCATGAGACGCTGCCGCCTGCACGCCGTAGCCAGGGCTCTCTGTTTTCCGCCTGGGCGGCGCTGGGCCAGGTCGTTACGCATCGGCCCTTTATGGGTTTTTGCCTGACGCAGGGCTTTATGATGTCAGGCATGTTTGCCTATATCGGCGCCTCACCGTTTGTGCTGCAGCAGATCTACGGCCTCTCGCCTCAGGCGTTCAGCCTCTGCTTTGCTGCCAACGGGTGCGGCCTGATTATCGCCTCACAAACCAGCGCACGGCTCTGTCCGCTCTGGGGCGAATACCGGGTGCTTAAGGGCGGGCTGACGCTGGCATTTGTCGCCTCCGCCACCCTGCTGACCGCCGCGCTGAGCGACGCCGCCCTGCCGGTTATTCTGGTGGCGCTATTTTTCTCTATTGCCAGTAACGGTGTAATCGCAACCACCGCCGCATCGCTGGCGATGCAGAGTCAGGGGCACCGCGCCGGCAGTGCTTCTGCGGTTATCGGCGTCACCATGTTTACGCTGGGCGCCATCAGCGTGCCGGTTAGCGGCGTGGGCGGGACCTCGGTTATCAGCATGAGCGCCACCATTTTCGGCTGCTTTATGCTGGCAATCCTGATGTTTACCCTGCTGGCGCAGCGGCCTGAAAGCGCCTGATTCAGCAGCAAACCGTCTGCGCCAGTCGCCGTTTGGCTTGTTGTTTTGCGGCCAAGGCGTTAGCTTTAGCTGATGTTACGCATCATGCCGTCAGGCTTCTGACTTGAGGAGAGGTTCATGTCACTGCAGCAGGAAATTATTCAGGCCCTTGGTGTTAAACCCGCTATCGATCCGCAGCAGGAGATCCGCGTCAGCGTCGATTTCCTGAAAGCATACCTGAAAGCGCATCCTTTTCTGAAAACGCTGGTGCTGGGCATCAGCGGCGGGCAGGACTCAACGCTGACCGGTAAGCTGGCGCAGATGGCGGTCAGCGAGCTGCGTCATGAGACCGGCGATAAAGAGTACACCTTTATTGCCGTGCGCCTGCCGTATGGTAAACAGGCCGACGAGCAGGATTGTCAGGATGCGCTGGCGTTTATTCAGCCCGATCGTACCCTGGTGGTGAATATCAAAGAGGCGGTGCTGGCGAGCGAGCGCGCACTGCAGGAAGCGGGTATCGCGCTGTCAGATTTTGTCCGCGGTAACGAAAAGGCGCGTGAACGCATGAAGGCGCAGTACAGCATCGCCGGCATGACCAAAGGTATCGTGCTGGGCACCGATCACGCGGCGGAAGCGGTGACCGGTTTTTATACCAAATATGGCGATGGCGGCAGCGACGTGAACCCGATCTTTCGCCTTAACAAAGGCCAGGGTAAACAGCTGCTGAAGGCGCTGGGCTGTCCGGAGCACCTCTGGATGAAACATCCCACGGCCGATCTTGAAGACGATCGTCCCGGCCTGCAGGATGAGGTGGCGCTTGGCGTAACCTATCAGCAGATCGATGATTATCTGGAAGGCAAAACCATCAATGCCGAATCGGCAAAAATTATCGAGGGCTGGTACACCAAAACCGAACATAAGCGCCGTATGCCGGTGACTGTGTTTGACGACTACTGGAAAAAGTAGCCCCTCCCTGCGACTCTCCCTCTGCGGAGAGAGAGTCGCGCCTCGCTTGCCACTGGCGATAAAATCAGCACGCTGATACACTGTATACAAAACCAGTAAGCGGAGCATTCTTTGGTCAGACGAGCAACCAGCCATCGCCTCGACTTTGACGCGGCGGCAATCTATCAATATCCCGAACACCTGCGCCAGTGGCTTGAAGGGCTGCCTAAAGTGCCCGGCGTCTATACCTTTCACGGCGAGAGTGAAAATCTGCCTCTTTATATCGGCAAAAGCATTAATTTGCGCAGCCGGGTGATGGCGCATTTTCGCACCACGGATGAAGCGAGCATGCTGCGTCAGGCGCGGCGCGTAAGCTGGATCCCCACCGCCGGCGATATTGGCGCGCAGCTGCTGGAAGCGCAGATGATTAAAACGCAGCAGCCGTTATTTAATAAGCGCCTGCGCAAAAATCGTCAGCTCTGCTCACTTCAGCTGGGAGAAGGCGCGCCGGAAGTGGTCTATGCAAAAGATGTCGATTTCTCTCGTTCACCCGATCTCTACGGGCTGTTTCGCAGCCGTTTTGCCGCGCTGGAGAAGCTTAAAAGCATGGCCGATGAGCTGCAGCTCTGTCACGGCCTGCTTGGGCTGGAGAGCCTGCGGCCAGGGCGCGGCTGCTTTCGCGCAGCACTGAAGCGCTGTGCCGGCGCCTGCTGCGGAAAAGAGAGTGTTGAAGCGCACCAGCAGCGGCTCCGCGAGGGGCTGGAACGCTTTCGCGTGGTGTGCTGGCCGTGGGAAGGCCCGGTTGGCATGGTGGAGCGCGGCGCTGAGATGACACAAATCCATGTGATCGATCACTGGTTCTGGCTGGGTTCTGTTGCCACTGAAGCGGAAGCGCGCCAGCTGCAGCGCGCGCGCCAGGGGTTTGATCACGACGGCTATAAAATTCTCTGCCGTCCGCTGCTTTCCGGCGAGTTCCCGCTGATAGAGCTATAAAAAAAACCGCCGACGCTGTTCAGGGCGGTACTCTGCCCTGAACAGCGCCGGCGGTCTTAATCCGGATCGATCACGGTGTGTGTTTACTCACCGTCAGCAGGCGGTGGTGGCATTTTACCATCGTGTGGCGCTTTTTCCGTCAGGCGCGTTTCGAAATTGGCGTTGTACTGCTTTTTCTGTTCCGGCGTCAGTACGTTGTAGATTTTGTTCTGGGTTTCCATCATGCGTACCGCATTCTCTTTGGCGTTTGCGGTCATCTTCTCAGCCTGTGCTTCCGCTTTGCTGCGATCGAAGCTGTCGGCGGCAATGATGGCATGGTTCGCGCGGCGCGCCTCCGGCGACGGGCGCTGCATCTCTTTATGACCATCCTGCATGATGGTGCGGATCTGTGTTTTCTGCGCATCGGTCAGAGTAATGCCTTTGAACATCTCCATACCGTGATGACGCATCGGCTTATGCATCGGCTTTTCAGTGCCGGCCGGCGGTGGCGTCAGGTTATCGGCCGCAGCGTGGACGATATTGGCGGCACCCAGTGCCATTGCGGTAGCCAGAAAAACAGAAGTCAGTTTACGCATAATATTGTCCTTTCTTGTCAGTTATATGACGACAGCCTGTGTCGCGTCTTCGGAAACAAGCATACGACGCTGAACGTCAACTACTCAGAACCTGAGTAAAGCCCTGAAAGCATAGAAGATAGATATCGTGCGATCGTGGAGAGATTGCGAAGAATTACGTGAGAAAATGCAAAAAAGTATGACAATAGCGGGAAAATGGCAGGAATTAAGGAGGAGTGTAATGAGTTTGCCCGCGCCGGGAAAGCAAAATGTTAAGCGATCGCTATCAGCATGGCTGACGCCATCAGGCGTCAGCCATGCTGCAGCCGTTTATTGCGCCGGCATCTGTGCGTTCTCTTCCGTCAGCATCAGCCCGGCGCGTAATCCCGGCGCCACCTGCGGATTGGGAAACAGTACATATTCCCGCGCCTGCTGTACGTAATAGCGCGTGTCGCCCTCTTCTGCCAGCAGCGTGCCCTGGGGAAACGCGGTGAAATTCAGCGTGTCCGCGCTCATATGCAGCGTAAATCCCTCTCCCTGACGGGTGATTTGTTGTGAAACGTGATAGCGCCGCGGCTGCGTATGCGGCTGCGGCCACGTTTCGCCCTCCAGCAGCGCAGCGAGTGCCCGCTGCACTGCCCTGAACTGCGTGAGATCATTTTCACCAAACGGCAGCGCCTTACCCAGTTCCAGCGTCGAACTCGCCGCATGATGATGCTCACAACTATAGTGGGTGAAGGTGCCGCCCGGCGCACGATGAAAAACCAGCGCCTCCAGCTCAGCTGCGGCCAGCCACTGCATAAACGTATCCGGCCACGGTCGCGCGTTCGCGGGCATAACGGCAAAGCGTGGATAATAAGAGCCACGAATAGCGGTATGCAGATCAAGATGCCAGCGCGACGTCTGCCTGTGGCAGCTGCGCCAGAATCGCTCCATCACCTGTTCCAGCTGCAGGGCGCGCTGTGCCTCACTGGTTTCACTGACCCGCTGCCAGCGGCCACCAAACAGCCGGTTGAGATCGTACTGCTGATAGCGACGGCCGCTGCGCAGCGCCGCCGGATTACCCAGTATCACCAGCAGCCGCACCGCCAGCGGTTTTTCTCCGCTAAGCAGCGGCGCCAGCAGCTGCTCCACTATCTCCACCGGCGCGGTTTCATTGCCGTGGATCCCGGCTGACAGCACCAGCGCCCGGTCGCAGTGCGTCAGCGGCGTCAGCGAGAGGATCCCTTCCGCCTGCCACTGCCAGCGCAGATAAGCTGTCTCGCCCTGCGTGACGGCAGGCGGCGTGCCCGCCAGCGTCTGCTGTAAAAAACTGCGCATATTTTCTCCTTAATCCTGCCTCAGCCTCAGCGCTGAAAGGCGTAGACGCTGCCCAGCTTCAGCAGCTGCGTCAGCGCATCCAGAGCGTCACGCCCCTCCTGCAGCAGCGCCGGATCGGCTAAATCCGCCTGCGTGAGATAGTCGCGATAGTGGCGTTCTGCCCACTGGCTGAGCTGCGTAAACAGCTGCTCGTTCATCATTACCGCCGGGTTGACCGCCCGCTGCTCTTCTGCCGTCAACACAACCCGCAGGCGCAGGCAGGCTGGCCCGCCGCCGTTGCACATGCTTTCACGCAGATCGAATACCGTGAGCTCCCGAATCGGTCCGCCGCTCTCTGCCAGCTCCGTCAGATAAGCCCAGACGCCCGGATGCTGCCGTGCCTCTTCGGGCAGTATCAGCCGCATACCGCCATCGGGGTGCTGCAGCAGCTGACTGTTGAAGAGATAGGTCGCCACCGCGTCGCTGACGGATACGCGCGCGCGCGGCACCACGATGGCGGTAAACCCCGGCACCCGCTCTGCCAGCTGCTCCAGCAATGCAGGCTGATTGACGAAAGCCTCTTCGTGACAGAACAGCACCTGCTGATTACTGACGGCAATCACGTCGTTGTGGAAAACGCCCTGATCGATCACCGCCGGGTTCTGCTGCACGAAGAGCGTGCGCGCCTCGTCAAGCTGATGCAGACGCGCGACCGCTCTGCTCGCTTCCAGCGTCTGGCGCGCCGGATAGCGTTCCGGCGTGATGCCGGCGTGCTGCCCTTCGCGCCCATAGACGAACAGCTGCAGGCCGGCGTCGCCGTAGCGCGCTCCGAAGCGATTATGATTCGCGGCCCCTTCGTCACCAAACAGCGCCACCTGAGGCAGCGCGTCATGCACGCAGAAACGCTGCGGGTCGCGGAAGATCGCCCGCAGCAGATCAGCCGTTTCCGGTGCTTCAATGGACCGGTGAAACTTATTATTCAGATTGGCAACGGTAAAATGAACGCGTCCGTCACCGCTGTCTGCCGAGGGCGATACGGTGGCCGCGTTGGCAACCCACATCGCCGAGGCTGAACTGGCGGCTGAGAGCAGCTGCGGCGCCTGCTGCGCAGCGCGCGCCAGCACCTGCGCGTCACTGCCGTAAAAACCGAGCTGGCGCAGCAGCGGCAAATTAGGTCGCTCGTGCGGCGGGATCACGCCCTGCAGATAGCCGAGATCGGCCAGCGCTTTCATTTTGCGCAGTCCCTGCAGCACCGCCAGTCTGGGATTAGAGGGCTGCAGCTGATTGCGGGTTGACGCCTCATTACCAAATGAGAGGCCCGCGTAGTGGTGCGTCAGGCCAACCAGTCCATCAAAATTGACTTCAGCTGCGTTCATGGCGCGCTCCCTGAGCAGAGAAATCGAGACCCGGCGAGAGCGTATCGGGCAGGGCCAGACTGCTGCTCTCCAGGGTTGCCATCGGCCAGGCGCAGTAATCCGCAGCGTACCAGGCGCTGGCGCGGTGGTTGCCGGAGGCGCCAATGCCGCCAAACGGCGCGGTGCTGGCCGCACCGGTCAGCGGCTTGTTCCAGTTGACAATACCGGCGCGCGCCTCCAGCAGCAGCTGATCAAACTGCGCCCGCTGCGGTGAGATCAGACCGCATGAGAGGCCATAGCGCGTGGCGTTAGCCAGCGTAATCGCCTCACTGTAGTCGTCATAACGGATGATTTGCAGCAGCGGTCCGAACACCTCCTCATCCGGCAGCGCACTTACATGGGTCATATCGATAATGCCTGGCGTAATAAGTGCGCGCTGGCGATCCGGCCACTGCATATTCAGCAGCACTTCACCGCCCAGCGCCACGCGCTGCTGCCACGCCTGATAGATCTGTCCGGCCGCCGCAGGCGAAATGACGCTGCCCATAAATGGCTGTGGCTCAGCATTCCACGCTGCGGGCTGCAGCCGGGCGCTGACAGCCACCAGCCGCTGCAGAAACGCGTCCCCCGCCGCGCCACGTTTTACCAGCAGGCGACGTGCGCAGGTGCAGCGCTGCCCGGCAGAAATAAAAGCTGACTGGATGGCGATATGTACGGCGCCATCAATATCGGCCGGATCTTCCACAATCAGCGCATTATTGCCACCCATCTCCAGCGCGAGCATCTTCTCCGGCTGGCCGGCAAACTGCCGGTGCAGGTGATACCCGGTAGCCGCGCTGCCGGTAAACAGGACGCCATCAATCTGCTCTGCCTGTGCCAGCGCCTGGCCGCTTTCCCGTCCGCCCTGCACCATATTGATGACCCCCGCCGGGAGCGCTGCCTGCTCCCACAGCTGCACGGTGCGTTCCGCCGTCAGCGGCGTCAGCTCGCTCGGCTTAAACACCACGCAGTTTCCTGCCAGTAGCGCGGGCACAATGTGGCCATTTGGCAGATGCCCCGGAAAATTATAGGGCCCGAATACCGCCAGTACACCGTGCGGACGATGGCGCAGTGCGCTTTCACCCGACTGCTGTTCGCCGGTACGGGCGTGATACGCTTTCACTGAAATGGCAATTTTATTGATCATCGCCTGCACTTCCGTCAGCGTTTCCCAGCGCGGCTTGCCGGTTTCCTGTGAGATGATCTCCGCCAGCTCCACCTTATGCTGCTCCAGCAGCGCGGTAAAGGTTTCAATCCCTGCCTGACGTGCCGTGAACGGCAGGCGCGCCCAGTGCGGGAACGCTGCGCGGGCTGCCGCACAGGCGGCGCTGACCTGAGCCGCAGAGCCGGCGTTGCCCTGCCACAGCTGTTCGCCTGAGACCGGATCGGCTTTTGTGAAGAGGTCACCGTCGCCGCGCAGCCACTGATTATTAATAAAGTGCGTCATGCCTGTTTCTCCTCACGGCAGAGTGTTACAACCCGTAGCGCATCACCATATTCACAGCGCAGCGCCTGACGCTGGCTCTCACTGAGGCAGACGTGACCGGCGGCGATATCCACCGGCAGTAGCGTGGCGCGAAACTGCTGATAGTTGCTGTTAGCGACCAGGCAGAGCGGCCAGTGCGCCTGCGCGTCACCGGCGCCTGCCGGCAGCAGCGTACTTTTGCGAATGGCCCGGATACGATCAATTTCACACTCCAGCGTCGGTCCGCCATCAAAGATGTCGACATAGTTCTGATAGCGAAAACCTTCCGCTTCCAGCACCGCGCGCGCCGGCGCCGTTTTCGGGTGTACTTCACCAATGACGCGCTGCGCTGCCTCGCTGAGATAGTGAATATAGAGCGGATGTTTCGGCATCAGCTCTGCGATAAACGCTTTCTGACCGGTACCGCTGAGAAAATCAGCCTGGCGAAACGGCATAGAGAAGAAATGGCTGCCCACGCTCTCCCAGAAAGGGGAATGACCGCTGTCATCACTGACGCCGCGCATCTCTGCCACCACGTTGCGCATAAAGCGATCGCGGAAGTTCGCCATAAAAAGAAAGCGTGATTTAGAGAGTAAATAGCCGTTTCTGCCGTCGCGGTAGTCGGGATCGAGAAATAGCGTACAGAGTTCGCTGCTGCCGGTGTGATCGTTGCTGAGCGACAGCACTGGCAGGCTGGCATACACGTTCAGCTCTCTGGAGGCGTGTACCTGCGTGCCAACCCGGAAGTTGTACCACGGCTCCTGCAACCCGACCGCCACTTCAATCGCGCAGATCCCCACGGCCCGGTTATCGTCACTGTCGGCCAGCACAAAGACGTAACCCTGTTCAGCGCGCGGCAGCGCCCCCTGCCAGGTCAGCAGTGAACGCTCAATACGCGCCTGCAGCGTGGCGCTGTCTTCCGGCAGCGAGGTAAGGCCGCCGCCGGTTTTACCCGCCAGCAGAAGCAGCTGCGCCAGGTCATCATGTTCAACCGGGCGGATCACCATCATGATGTGGCTCCTCTGAGAATACGTTCACAGGCGCGCTCAAAACGCGCCAGCCCCTGCTGCACCTCCTCCTGGCTGATGTTTAGCGCGGGCGCAAAGCGCACGACGCTGGCACCGGCAATCAGGACCATGACGCCCTCTTCGGCGGCCGTCAGGTTGAACTGTTTGGCTTTTCCGGCGAAATCGTCGTTGAGTACGGCGCCAATCAGCAGCCCGAGGCCGCGAATAGTTTTAAACACCGGCAGCCGCTGGTTAATCGCCTGGAGCCGATCAACAAACCACTGATGCCGCTCGGTCACGCCAGCGAGGAAAGCGGGCCGGTTGACCAGCTCCAGTACTTTACCCGCTACCGCGCCTGCCAGCGGGTTACCGCCATAAGTGGTACCGTGGGTGCCCACCCCCATTACCTGCGCCAGATCCTCACGCGTCAGCATGGCACCAATCGGAAAGCCGCCGCCCAGCGCTTTTGCGGTACTCAGCACATCCGGCGTAACGCCATAGTGCATATAGGCGTAAAGCGATCCGGTGCGTCCCACACCGCTCTGCACTTCATCAAAAATCAGCAGCGCCTGATGGCGGTCGCACAGCTCCCGCAGGCCGCGCAGGAAGGCTGCATCGGCAGGTAAGACGCCGCCCTCGCCCTGAATCGGTTCAACAATCACGGCGCAGGTGCTGTCATTAATCAGCGCGGCGGCCGATTCCAGGTTATTAAACTGCGCATGCTGAATGGCCGGCGGCAGCGGCGCAAAGTCGCGCGAATAGGCGGGCTGGCCGCCAGCCGACACCGTAAACAGGGTGCGGCCATGAAAAGCGTTAGTGAACGCCACAATGCCGCTTTTTTGATCGCCGAAACGGTCGTGTGCCACTTTGCGCGCCAGCTTAAGCGCAGCTTCGTTCGCCTCAGCGCCGGAGTTGCAGAAGAAAACGCGGTCGGCAAAGGTGGCATCAATCAGCTGTTTTGCCAGCCGCAATACCGGCTCGTTGGTATAGCCATTGCCGGTATGCCACAGCTTTGCCGCCTGCTCTGTCAGCGCCTGCTGCAGCGCCGGGTGTGCATGACCCAGCGCATTCACTGCGATCCCGCCAGCAAAATCGATATACTCTTTGCCCTGTTGATCCCACAACCGCGATCCTTCAGCCCGTACCGGTATAAAGGTTGCGGGTGCATAGACCGGCATCATCCATTGATCAAAATCGTGACGTGTAACCTGCAGTGACATAGCCGGATCTCCTGCCTCACCCCGGGTGAAGCTATTGTTTTAAAATTGTTAAGAGTGCGTAATCAGCAGCCCGACTATAAGGTGCAGCAAGCGTGCCAGCCAGAGGGAATAATGCATAAAAGGGAGTCAGCGACGAAATTTCAATGGGTTACGGCAGGCTGCTATTCACTTATTTTGCATAAAAAGTGAATATTACGGTTGCGCCGCCGCTAAGGCAGCAAATTATTTAGCGGATTTATGCATTTATGGAAGGAAATGTTGCTTTTGTGATCGCACAGCAAATATTTCGCCATAACAGGGCAGATGGCGCGCGCTGGCAGCGCAGCACGCGCTATCGTGGTGCGAAAAAGCGCCTTCGCGCACGGGGGCGATCAGGGCGCCATGATATCGAAGCTGTCCTGGTTTTGTGGCGCCAGTGCCACCGGCGGCTGCAGCTGAAGATCGATCCAGTTTGACGTCACCCGCTGCTGTTTGCTGTCTTCAACCGTTACCGACAGACGATAGTGATTCGTTGCGCCTGGCGACGTGTCCCAGGCGGGCATAATAATACTCCAGCCCTGCGGATCGTCAGGCCGGGTCCCCGGCGTCAGGCTCAGCGCCTGCGTGTCGCCCTGCCAGCTTACTTTACGTACCGGATTCGCGCTGCGGATCTGCACTTTCAGCGACAGACTCTCACCAGGATTCAACTGCCACGGCGGCGTGGCGAGAAAAACAGAGAAGGTTTTTCGCTGGCGAAAAGCCAGAACCGGCGTCGAGCTGCGCGTCACCGTATCGTAGCGGCTGCCGCGCAGCGAACGGGTGGCTGCAACGTTATCCGGGCTGAGCTGCTGACTGAGCGCCACGCCGAACCGGTAGTTAAGGTGCAGCCCGAGCTGATCCTGACTCTCCCCTTCGCTGCTGGTTTTGTGGCTGGCGGAAACGGTGACCAGCGGCACTGGCGTATAAGAGAGGCCCAGCGTCAGCGCAGAGGGGTTGTGATACGTGTTGCCGGAGTTAAACAGATCGACATTGTTGCCCAGATACTGCTGCCAGCTAACGGAGACGCCCAGCTGACGATAAAACGGCAGATAGCCGCGCGTGGTAACGTCATAACCGCGCGCCAGCCGCTGCTGCTGAAACGGATTGCGGTTGCGCCAGCCTGAGAGCGGCGTGTAGTAGTTGGCTGAAAAGCGCAAAAAGTCAGACCAGGCCTCCGTACCCACTGATGCCCGCTGCAGCCCGCTGTCGAACATACGATCGACAAATCCGTTATAACCAAGCAGCCAGTTGCCCGCCACCCAGCGCTGACCCAGGCCAGCATTACCAATCAGCCCGTTATCCGTCTGATGCACGCCCAGCTCGCTGAAGGTCAGATAGTTATAGCGATCGGCCCACGGCGTCAGCAGCGACGCCCCGCTGCCGCTGAAGTTACCTTCCATGTCGACATTAAGATCGATCTGCGCCTGCCCGTAGGGCGACAGCAGCAGCTGCCCTTCATCCGCCACCCGGGTGGCCACCTCATCGCGAAAGTGATTAAACGCCCAGATCCCCGCCTGCTGCCCGAGCGACGTCTCACTGTCACCGTTCTGGCTCGCTTCGCCGATGCTCTTTGCGATGGTCGCCAGTTTTTTACTTAAGACGTCGCTATCAGCGTTATAGCCCAGCGCCGGCAGGTCATCGGCCATTTGCCGGAAGTGAGCGGGATCGGTAAAGGGCGCGTCAGCCACGCGGGTAGCGGTCGTCAGCGCCAGCGCAGGCAGCGCTACGCCAGTCAGGCAGAATGGCAGAAGTGTGCGGATAAGCAGTGGCAACATAAAATCAGCTATCGTTTCGGTAATAAAGTAGACGGCGATCACAAAACGGCAGATCTAACCTTATCACACTCTGCTGATTCTGCAGGCAATTTAGGAGGATTTACGGAAAGCGGTGCGGGCGTATGGCAGAGCAGTGCAGAGACAGACCGGGTGCCTGTCTCTGCGCTGCGGTTAAAAACCTAAGCTGTCCAGCAGATCATCAACCTGATCCTGACTGGAGACCACGCCAGGGGCATTAGCGTGGATCTGCGGGCCGTTCAGCAGGCTGGTGGCCTCTTTGCGCGCCGCCGCGTTTGCCTCTGGCATGTTCTCCAGCAGCACCATCAGCAGCTGCCGTTCAATTTCCTGGATGACATCCATCATGCGCTTGATCACCTGACCCGTGAGGTCCTGAAAATCCTGCGCCATCATAATATCCAGCAGCTGCTTGTTGGTGAATGACGTATGCTGCGGCACCTCAGCGAGAAACTCACGCGTATCCGAAACCAACTCGCGCGCATCAGCAAGCTCAATCGGGTTTTCAAACCACGCATCCCAGCGCCCTTTTAACTGCGTGGCACCCGCTTCCATCTTATCCTGATGCGGCTGTGACGCTTCCACGCTGTTCAGCGCACGTTCTGCTGCCTGCGCCGTCATCTGTACTACATAATCCAGACGATCGCGGGCATCCGGGATCGCTTCTGCGGCTTCGGCAATCGCCTGATCCAGCCCGAGTTCACGCAGGCTGTCGCGCAGCATACGCGTCAGCGAGCCAATTCGGACAATAATGTCGTGTGCCGAGGCTTCTTCAGTTGATTTCGGAAGGTCGCTCATCACATCTCCTTACATGCCCAGTTTTTCGAATATTTTACCCAGCTTCTCTTCCAGCGTGGCGGCGGTGAAAGGTTTCACTACGTAGCCGCTGGCGCCAGCCTGAGCGGCAGCAATAATGTTCTCTTTCTTTGCTTCTGCCGTCACCATCAGCACCGGCAGCTTGCTCAGCGTGGCGTCGGCGCGAATGGTCTGCAGCAGCTGCAGGCCATCCATGTTTGGCATGTTCCAGTCAGAGACCACGAAGTCGAAGCCGCCTGCGCGCAGTTTATTCAGCGCATCAACGCCATCCTCGGCTTCTTCAACGTTATTGAAACCCAGCTCTTTCAGCAGGTTGCGGACGATGCGACGCATGGTGTTAAAGTCGTCCACTACCAAAAAGCGCATATTTTTATCAGCCATATCTACTCCTGTGTTGTCTCGTCCGGCAGGACGGGCTCGTTAAATTCGCAATGCCTGTCCGGCGCTAATTTTTGCCAGCATATGCTGGCTGATGTGGCCCAGATCGACCACTTCACTGGTGCCGCCCATCGCTATTGCTTCGCGCGGCATGCCAAATACCACACAGCTGGCTTCATCCTGCGCGATGGTCCAGGCGCCTGCGCGATGCATTTCCAGCATCCCGGCCGCGCCGTCATTTCCCATCCCGGTCAGAATGACGCCCACTGCATTTCGTCCTGCATTGACGGCCACCGAGCGAAACAGCACATCCACAGAGGGTTTGTGCCGGTTAACCGGCGGGCCATCATTAAGTTTTACAACGTAGTTCGCTCCGCTACGCCCCAGCTCCATATGCATTGCGCCTGGCGCGATATAGGCGTGACCCGGCAGAATACGTTCGCCATCCTCCGCCTCTTTCACGGTGATCTGGCAGAGCTTGTTCAGCCGCTCGGCAAACGAGCGGGTAAATCCCGGCGGCATATGCTGCGTGATCAGCAGCGCCGGACTGGTCGCCGGCAGCGGCTGCAGTACATGGCGGATCGCTTCCGTACCGCCGGTGGACGAGCCGATCGCAATCAGCTTTTCACTGCTGAGCAGCGGACCCGCTTTCAGCGTGACCGGCGCCGGCGACACGGTGCGTGTATGCAGCTTCGCCCGCGCCGCGCCGCGAATTTTGTCGGCGATCATCTGGCTGTAAGCCAGCATGCCCTCGCGGATCCCCAGCTGCGGTTTCGTGACAAAATCCACCGCGCCCAGCTCCAGCGCGCGCAGCGTGACTTCCGAACCCTTACCGGTGAGAGAGGAGACCATCACCACCGGCATCGGCCGCAGACGCATCAGTTTTTCCAGAAAGTCGAGGCCATCCATACGCGGCATCTCAACATCCAGCGTCAGCACCTGCGGGTTGTACTGTTTGATTAAATCCCGCGCTACCAGCGGGTCCGGTGCCGTCGCAACCATCTCCATATCGGGATGGCTGTTGATGATCTCCGTCATCAGCTGGCGCATCAGCGCCGAGTCATCCACGCACATCACGGTGATTTTGCTCATCGTCTTTCCTTAGTCAGCCCATACACGGTCTGCCCGCGCAGCCAGAACTCTTTGCTGATCTGGCTGAAGTTTTCTGAATGCCCGGCAAACAGCACTCCGCCCGGCTTCAGCAGCGGAACAAAACGGCGCAGGATTTTTTCCTGAGTCTCTTTATCGAAGTAGATCATTACGTTGCGGCAAAAAATAGCGTCAAACGGGCCAGGCAGCGCCCACTCATTAGCCAGCAGATTAAGCTGCGAGTAGTGCACCATACCTGCCAGCTCAGGGCGGACGCGCACCATGCCTTCATGCGGGCCGGTGCCGCGCAGAAAGAAACGCTGCAGCTGCGATTGCGACAGCGTGCGCAGCTCCTCCTGGCGATAGACGCCCGCTACCGCTTTCTCCAGCACCTGCGTGTCGATGTCGCTGGCGTGAACCTGAAATTTGCCAGGTCCGGTGCCCAGCGTTTCAGCCAGCGTCATCGCAATGGAATAGGGCTCTTCGCCGGTTGACGCGGCCGTACTCCAGACGCTGTAGCTGCCGCTGCGTTTCCGGGCGTGTTCTGCCAGGATCGGGAAATGATGCGCTTCGCGAAAAAACGAGGTCAGGTTAGTGGTCAGCGCATTGATAAACGCCTGCCACTCCGCGCTGTTTGGATCCTGTTCAAGCAGCGCCAGATAGCGGCCGAAATCGTCGATATTCAGCGTCCGCAGCCGGCGAACCAGGCGGTTGTAGACCATCTCACGCTTATGATCGGCCAGGACAATACCCGCGCGCTGATAGATCAGCTGGCTGATACGACGAAAGTGCGTATCGGAAAGCGGCAGACGCTGTACCATCTGCGCAAGCAGCGTGGTCGGCTCATTTTGATCGAGGAACGTCGATTTCTTCATCTCGGGCCATCCGGCAACAAACTGTTAAGTGATAGTTCTCTGATTGCTACGCTGCTGCCGGTACTTACCGGGTAAGCGGGCCGCCCAAAGCGGCCCGGCTGCATTAAAAGGTTTCCCAGTTATCATCAGCGCCGCGTGCGCCAGTAGCGGGTGCCAGCGCTTTTTGCGCAACCGGCGATACCTTTTTTAACGCTGTAGATACGTTAACGGCCTGCGCGACAAATTCTTTACCAATATTGAACACGGCAACGGATTGTTTCAGGCGGCTGGCCTGCTCTTCCAGAGCGGCAGCGGCCGTCGCAGACTCTTCAACCAGCGCGGCGTTTTGCTGTGTTACCCGGTCCATTTCCGTCACGGCCACGCCCACCTGGTCGATACCTTTGCTCTGCTCATCGGAGGCGGAGGCGATTTCACCCATGATATCGGTCACTCGCGTTACGGCGCTGACGATCTCACTCATGGTTTCACCTGCGCTTTCGACCAGCACCTCGCTGAACGTGGCCACCGGGTTCGACCTGACCACCAGCATCGGCGGGCCGGCCAACGCCGGCACCAACACGGCCCTGACCTACACCGTGGTGACGCGCAACGCCGGCCCCTCCGCCGCCTCGGGCGTGACGCAGAC
>JAAIGF010282346.1_pt1 | contig 20638 bp, 15 predicted proteins | sample 6487441 | NCBI WGS metagenome assembly JAAIGF01 (sample SAMN13974129, study PRJNA590717) | phyllosphere metagenome | biome: pepper field; feature: multiple bacterial spot infested pepper fields; material: pepper leaves; isolation source: leaves from pepper fields | host: Capsicum annuum ... | reverse complement strand
GGCAAACGACATGCACAAAGGTGCTTATTTTTTTACAATAAAAACAGAGCCTTGAAATGTTAAAAAATGTAAAATATTGAACATAAAGCACTTGTTCGGGTACCTTTGTGCTCCGTATCATTAAAAAGTTTTTGTTATTGACGCTATGCTAAAGAAAAAAACAGCGGTGCTTTTCGTCGAAACGGATGGTACATCCACGCGAAGAATGCAAGTACCGACACTAATCGTTACCCATTGGAAAAAAATAGTAGGATCATTTATTGCGCTGATTGCGATGACCGTATTCTGTGTGGCTTATGTCGTAAAACAGCAAACGACGGAAGAGTATACCACAGCTTACAATAAAAAGATAAACATCCTCAACGAGCAAAAAAGGCAGCTTGAAGAAGAAGGCGCAAACAGTCAATTGACCACCGAGGAGATGAAGAAATCCTTCCACTCTATAGATAGCACCTTGGCACGTATCAACAAAAAGATGCGCACCCGCGGACTGAAGGAGATCAAAATGAAGAATGTGGGTGGGCCGGTCGAAAGCGGTGATGACGACCTCGTAGAGCTATCGCTATTCTACAAAAAACAACTGCGTAGTTTGGAAGCAAAGCTTGACGGCATGCCGCTGGGCGTACCGCATCCAGGACGCATTACCTCCCCATTTGGTTACCGCCGGAATCCGTTCACCAACCGTGGACGAGAGATGCACGCTGGCGTTGATCTTAAAGGCCGAGTAGGCGATCCGGTACGCGCAACGGCAAAAGGTCGGGTTACATTTGCTGGATACAAAGGAGATTATGGTTACGTGGTGATGGTGAAACATAATAATGGGTACGAAACACGTTATGCGCACTTGACTCGGACGCGCGTAAAACGAGGCGAAGCTATCGAGGCTGGAGAAATTGTAGGCCTATTGGGCAGTACCGGAAGAAGCACCGGCCCACACTTACACTACGAAGTTGTGCAAAATGACAAGAAGCTAAACCCAGCGAAGTTCTTCACCTTCTAAATTCTTCAAAAACACAGGAAATAGCACGCATAGCGAGCTTCTCGGAAGCGTAAATATATCGTGATATTCGAATAAAAGAGCAAAATATGGTTGCTCTTTTGTTATTTTTGAGCCATGAGTGACACGACTTTCCACATCGCAACCCTGCATCGCGGAAAATATATGGTTCTTCTTCTGATAGGCGTATGCATCGTTACGGCAATCGCATCACGCTTGCCGCTACAAGAAGCTGTTAAGATTCTGCTTGTTTTGTGCAGCCTTCCATTACTCTTATTGTTGAGCATTAAAGGCAGCCGGAACGATTCGTACTGGACGATCAAAAACGGCGAGGTAAACATACGGTTTCGCAATGAAAACGAGGAGTTATTGATCCTTTCCGAGGTTAAATACCTGCGAAACCTGCCCAGATCTGGCGGCAACTTAATCATGATTTTCCTTAACAAAACGAAAGTACCAAAACGGTTTTGGCGCAATAAACTGTTCCAAAAAGAAGACGACCTGAATGCGCTGATTCATGCGCTGAAGCAACAGGGCGTCGAATATTATTATATGTAAATACAACACAAGCACATGAGAAAACTATTAACCCTTGCTACTTTAATTCTTTCCGGCAGCTTACTTTTTGCGCAGCGTGCTGGCTACTGGCAGCAAGCTGTAGACTACAAAATGGATATCGATGTGGATGACAAGAATTACCAGTATCAAGGCAAGATGAACCTGAAGTACAGTAACAATTCCAATCAGGCACTGCATAAGGTATACTTTCACCTTTATTTTAACGCTTTTCAACCGGGCAGCATGATGGACTACCGCTTGTCCAATATTTCGGATCCTGATCCGCGCATGAGCAACAACGTCGGTACCAAAGAACGCCCAAAATACCAAAGCCGTATCGCGAGCTTGACGCCAGAACAGATTGGCTATCAAAAAATAAAGAGCCTGCGCATGAACGGGCAGCCTACAACCTATAAAATCGATGGCACAGTGTTGGAAGTTGTCCTACCGAAAGCCATCGAGGCTGGCCAAACGGCAGATTTCGAGATGGAATGGAGTGCTCAGGTGCCGGAACAGATTCGCCGTAGTGGCCGCAACTCCAAGGAGGGCGTGGCTCTATCCATGGCACAATGGTACCCTAAAATAGCGCACTTTGACGAGTTTGGCTGGCATCTTGACGAATATGTAGCCCGCGAATTTATCGCCCCCTTCGGCAATTTCGACGTGACTATACATCTCAACAAAGATTATGTTGTGGGCGCTTCCGGCAAGCTGCAGAACCCACAGGCGGTAAAAGGTTATGTGAAGAAGCCCCAGTCGATGGTAAAAGAGGGCAAGGCAACGTGGAATTTTAAAGCGGAGAACATCCATGACTTCGTGTGGGCAGCAGACCCCAAATTTGTTGTCGACTCGGCAAAAAGTAAGGGAGGGGTAACCATCTATACCGTGTTTCTCCCCACCAATAAAGAGGTCAGAGACAACTGGAAAACAGCGCTCGAGCTTGCTACCGAGTTTTTTGACTATACATCGAAACATTTTGGCGCCTACCCATGGTCAACCTACAGCGTGGTGCAGGGCGGCGATGGCGGCATGGAATATGGTACAGCAACACTGGTGACCGGCGGGAGGAACCTGAAGAGTTTGGTGGGCGTGATTTTTCACGAAGCGGCGCACTCTTGGTATCAACATCTTTTCGGTATAAACGAAACGGTTGATGAATGGTTTGACGAAGGGTTCACCAGCTATGTGCAAGCACAGGCCTTCCAACAGCTATTTGAAAAAAGAGATACACTCGAGCCAAATTCTGTAATCAGCGGATATCGCGCCTATTACAAGCTCGCACTTTCCGGCAAGGAAGAGCCCATGAGCCTATTAGCTGACTACTACAACAGCAATTATGCGTATAGCAACGAGGCATACAGCAAGGGGCAGGTATTGGCCGAGCAGCTGGGCTATATCATCGGAAAACAAAACCTGCAAAAGACCTTTCTGCAATTTTACGATATCTGGAAGCTAAAACACCCAACGGCAAACGATTTCAAGCGCGTAGCTGAAGAGGTTTCGGGCGTTAATCTTAAATGGTATTTTAATCTGTTTATCAACACTACACGTAAGATAGACTACGCCATCAGCAGCGTAAACGACAAAGAGATCGTGCTGTCCAACAAGTCTGACTTTGCGATGCCTATCGATCTGTTGGTGGAGTATGCTGACGGAAGCAAAGAGCTGTTTTACATCCCCTTACGCGAAATGCGCGGCGAAAAGCCAGCGGAAAACTTCGAGATTTACCAAGGCGTAAAACGAACCGTCTTGGAAGATTGGTTTTGGACGAAACCAACCTACCGCATCCCTTTAAACAAAGAGGCTGTGAAAGTAGTGATCGACCCTACACAGCGGCTCGCGGATGTAGAGTCTTCTAATAACAGCTATATAAAATAGCATCAATTACCTGGTATATAGATAAGCTTATCTATATACCAGGTATATTGGAATCATCATTCCAATTCTTGCTGAACAAACCAAGCGATATATTGCGGAAGCATCGTACCAGCATAATATGGCAAATTTAAGAGTAAATAAGGCTTTTTGCTAGGCGTAATTGCTTTTTCAATATTAAAAGCCCCTCCATATATCCTGACTGCAAACGGATGTTCCGAGGCGTCGATAAACTGATGAAGTGACCTTAGGGTACCCGTACTCCCCGACTTAACTTCTATGGGAATTAGGTATTCATTGTGAACATATAATAAATCCACTTCAGCATTCGACTGCGCCTTTTCCCTGACCCAAAAGTGAGGTGAATGTGTGGAGGTACTTTGTATGGATATTAATTCCTGAGTCACCATATGCGGAATTATGGCCCCTTTATATGTATTGCTGAGATCAGACATACCAAGCATTTCTCCCTGGATTCCTAGCGTATAATTTACCAATCCAGTATCTAAAAATTGTAACCGCGGCGACTTCTTCAGATCAGCTTTAATCGGAGGAGCCATCACCGTTGTTGGATAGATAAGACGAATAATCTTTGCATCATCCAAAGTTCGAAAAGATTCACCAACCTCGCGCGATCTATAGGATGAGTTTCCAAAGCCTTGAAACTTTATCCGTTCATCCATATACAAAGGTGCAACATCCATCAAATGTTTTATGATCTTTCTATCGGTAGCCTTGTTTGTATATTTTTCAACGTCGTTTTTATAGGTGCCCCATATACTCTCATAAATTCTGATAAGGTCCGAAATACTGTTTAATGCAATATCTGTTTTTACGACTTCAGGCATTCCCCCTATAATCGCATAGCGATGAAATGCATCCATCAGCGTTCGGTGTGCAAACGGTTTAACAGGCACTTCCTTCAACTGCTCCAATAGAGTTTTGTACCCCATGGCGGCAAGATACTCACGAAAATTCATAGGATAGAGGTATAAAAACTCGACTCTTCCAACGGGGAAGCTCTTCACTTGCTGTTTAGCAAACTCCAGCAATGATCCTGCACTTATAACATGCAATGAGGGCACGTCCTCATAAAAATAACGCAAAAAATGTATCGCTTTTGGACTTTCCTGAATTTCATCAATGAACAGAAGTGTATTTTCTATGTCGGATGAAGGAATATTGTAGGTTAGGAAAAGTGCTTCAACAATCGTTCTAATATCATCAAAATCTTCAAAAAAACGTCGATCGGCAGATTTTTCCAAATTAAGAACGATACGATGCTTGTATGCTTTAGAAAAATCATGAATAACCGTCGTTTTTCCAACTTGTCTAGCTCCTCGTATGATTAACGGCTTTCTTGTCTCTTCCACCGATATAGGTAACCCTCAATCTCTCGTGCAAATGCCATATAATTACTTAAACTAATTCGTGTTTTGTACCAAAATAAACCCAAATATATTATATTACTGTAACATAATCAATCCAAAACAACCTCTATAATGTCGCATAGTAAAGGTAATCCCACAAGGCAACTGACAGTCAAGATTTATTAAAGCTGCAATGGAGGTCGTTAATATTTGTATATAACACAATTTTTTAATAACGAAGCAATAAGAGAATTGATTTCAAAACACATGTTTTATAGCCTTTTATAAATAAACAAATTCACCGAATATAAAGAGCCTATCTATTATAACCTCGAGCTGCAATAGTTGAAATGTAAAGGCAACTAACGCGTAGCGTAATTAAAAGCTTTTGGTCGCTCCATATCTTCGGCGTAAACCTTTCCAAAACGATCCGTAACTCGTATTTGCAAAGTACTGGTAGCGGAAGACGCTTTAGCCTTAAACATATGCGAAGAGTTTGAAGCATCGAAAGTTGGTACCGCATTCACATTAATCCGCTTCATGGCGTAGGAAATAATATGTAAAGGATCAAAAGAGGTAACACGCTGCACGGCCAAAGGTTGTCCATTTTCCGTCACTGAAACCGTCCAATTGGGATCATATCCCCACACATTAATTAGCACCTCGTTGTTACGATTCTCTTTTGCAAAATCCGCTGCATACTGCCCTACGAGATTTTGATGTGTTGCGTTTGCATTGGGCGCATATTTGGCGGCTGTAATATGCACATTATTTAGATCATAGGATCGAAACTGATAATCTTCTCGATATCCAATGGATTTATATTGCCATTTAAGCTCCCTTCCATCCATCTCCCACATCCCATATCCGCCAGGACTTCCATCCGGTGCGATGTGATTTCCAGCGTATCCCGATCTACCGGTCCACCACCAAGTCGCGCATATCGCTGCCGTATTATGTTCCATAAAGCGCTCATTCCTCACGACATTATTGTTTATATGCGTATGTCCTGTCAGCACATGTACCTGCTCAAAACCTGCAAATAAATCAACAAGCTGCTGTCCATTACTCATGCGGAAGCTTGGCAAACTACCATTGCTTGCAGGCGCGTTGTGCAATTGAATATGCGTGGCCAAAATAATTGGTGTGGAGGGGTTTACCATTGCCAAATCCTTCTTCAACCAGTCGATCTGCTGCTCAACTACCTTTGCGTTGTAATTACGGCTCCCGATCGATCCATTAATGCCCCCCGAATTGATATACTCTATATTGTCCAACACAATATAGTGTACCTGTCCGATATTGAAAGAATAGTATGTTGGGCCCAATATCCGGCGATAAGCATTCTCCGATAACCAATCGCTCGCAAAATATGGATCGTTGTCATGATTACCGATGGTATTGAAAACGGGCGCATTGAGGTTGGAAATCTCCTTTACATATTCCGAAAGCATAAAGCTGTTGCTATACCAATACGTTTCCCAAGTGAGGTCTCCCAGCGTTAAGGCATACACCTTTTTTCCTTCAGACTTTACTTGCGCTATCTGCTGATTAGCATCTGCGATAAAACCCGTTTGAAATTGCGTGAGGTCTTCATTCCTATTTGCCAAATGCATATCTGCCAGACTTAGTAACACGTGCTTATCATTATTTACCGACTTAAGTTCAAAATCACGTGTGTCCACAACATTCGGATTGGGGTTTGTATACTTATAAAACGTTGGAAGATTATTAGCCGAAGTTACCATCTCATGGTTTCCAGGAATAGAAACGAAAACATACCCAGTCCTTTTATTCGAAGAAAGATAGTATACGCCATCTACGTCAGTTTTGGTAACATCATAACCATCTGAAACAACTACATTCGCCAAGCCTTTGCCAGCAATATGCACAACCCCTTTTATGGTTTTGCCCGCGATATCCGGAAGATCTGCACGCAATACGAAATTGAACGTGCTGCTGCCTAATGTTTGTTTTACATCCCCACGCGATATCAATACGGTATACCGTCCCTCTACAAAATCAGCGGGAATCAAAAACGACGCGTGTGTGGCCTCTGTTTCAGCTAATCGTATTTGAAAAGATTTTGCCAAGCCATCCAAAGATTCCAAAGTTATCTCATCATTTGCTTGAAATCCCTTCCCTAAAATTCGTGTATTTCCTTTTTTTTCGATATCCCACACCAAAGGAATACGTACATCTTCGAGTTCAAGTTTATTAGGCATCGATGTGTTGGGCGGCAGCTCCTCTGGTTCCGACACGACCTCTTTTCCGCACGATGCGAGTACGAGAAGTAAAAGCAAAAAGACACAAAAGATGTGATTCTTTTTGTAAGGAAAAAATATTTTATTCAACATCATAAATAGATTGTTTATAGCTGTGCCCATAAAAAAGCGTCTGCTGCCTAAGCAGCAGACGCTTTCTTTCAAAAAAAACTTATTCGGTTTGTCTTGTCACAAACTCGCCAACTTCTAAATCGCTGGCCGGAGACTGTTTAGTTAACTGTTTTGCATTATAGCCACGAGCGGTTTCCCAAGATCGGGTAGTCGTATTAAATACCCCTCCCAACTGAATGAAGAACCCTACATTGGCGGGAAGAAAATGTGGAATACGATATTGGTTGCTACCCATAGAAAAGAATGGCTGCGCAGCACCCGTCTCTGGATGTGACGGACGATAATGATCATTGTTCGCCACGCGATAGCCCAAATTAGCGACCGAATCGATAATCGTACTAGTTCCAAGGCCGCCAAACATAACAAAATCAATCGGCACAGTGCCCTCGTTGATATTGGTACCAACAAATAATGCCATTCCACTTGCATTCCCACTGTTTGCTAAAATGTTGGCATTCGCATCACCTAAACCATCGCCGCCTGATGTAGCATAAGGTATGGCGCGAACCCAGTTTAATTCGGCAAGTGACGTAGAGTTTGCTCCGCTGATACGCTTTTGATGACCACCAACGTAAAAGAATTCACCTTTTTTTACGCTTCCCTCCGTCAGGTTAAACTTCAAGGTACGTGCACCACCCGTTGCCCAACCTGCGCCTGGAGGCGCTCCCGCATTAGGCTGATTTGCGCCGGCATTGTTTGTAGTAACGACCGAGAATGGGATCTCCGCGAAATTGATATCGGCATTCGCCCGTAGTTGAATATACTCGTAATTACCATCCCCACCTTCAGGATCCGGACAATAGCCCGTGAAGATCAAAGGCATATCTCCCAAGTCACCTGGGATTTCTGGATCGGAAACATCTAAAATGTCCGAGGCCATCCTTGGCCAAATAGCCATCACCGATGCATTATCGGAATCACCAAGCAATATTCCTTGTATATTAACATTACGTGGAACTTGGAGATTAGCAAAAGTTGCGGTAGGAAGTGTACGTATGTTTACGGTATCCGCGCCATTAACCATCCTTTTTACACCAGAAAAAGTTTGACCAACTTCCGGTCGAGGAAACATCTCGCCACCGATAATCTGTACATAGGTTCCTTCAAACTCATGGGGTCGTTGGTAAATCGCCGAAGCGGTCAAATTACGACGTTGTATACGTGGGACATTCGTAATGACTTCGATATCTGTTGCTGCAACGGCATCAACATAAAGAAAACCTTCTCTTTTTAATTGTTTGTTACTAATGGTTACTAAAATGGAATCACCAACACGATAATTTGCGGCGTTATCTCCAACTTTAAGTGCGATACCGTGCAGTTTGCCCGGTTGTGCTTGCTGTATGATCATCATCCCCTCGGGAACATTACCCAATTGCGGATCAGAAATCACGACACCTCGTGTTTGTAGCGCTTCATTCAAAAGCTCTGGCGTCATCTGTACGTCAGTTCCTTTATGGATTTGCCTTAAATCTTCAATCGTAATATAAGGGCTTAACTTACCTTCCAAGAAATTTCGCTTTTCGCAGGACTGCATAAGCAACAGCAGTAGCGGTAGCAAAAAAATATAGGTTAAATTCTTTTTCATCAATGTATGTTTATGCAATAAATATTAAGGCCGTTGCCACCAAACTAAGGTATTGATATCATCAGGCCCCTGCTCTGCCACAGCTTTCGTATAATTTTCGCGATTTGCCGACTGCACATATACCGGATAATTAAGACGGGCGGGCATTTTGCCGCCATTTAAATGTCCTGAGCGGATAGGCAACACTGGATGTCCTGTGCGTCTGTATTCAAACCAAGACTGCATATCAGTAAAGAAGAGCGCGTAGTACTTCTGCAAATGAATAAGTTCCATTTTTTCAAATTCACTATACGAATCGTCCCAAGCGACCAAGTCTGAAGTCAGGTAAAAGGACGGAACAGTATGATTCCAAAGCTGTATTCCTGCCACGGTGCCTCTTTCATAATAGGTTTGGGCAGGCTGAGCGGTTATCCATCCCTTGACAGCTGCTTCCGCTAGTATCAATTGCAATTCACCATAATTCAAGATATTTCCCAATAGCGGGTTTGACATCAAGCCGGTGTGCAAAGCAGAGCCCGCTACGGGAGGCTGCCCAACAGGATAACCACTTGGCACCCCGAAATAGTCTCCATCGGCTAGCGATGCCCAAGTTACAATGCGCGGGTCGCTACGCTCGTTCAACTTATCGATGAAAAAACTCGCCGAGCGAGGGCCATACCAATCGGCTGGTCGCCACGTTGCGAAAGGCGAAACGTAGGGCGCCGAACCTGACCAGCGCAAGATAGCTGAATCGTCATTGCTACGCATAATAGGATAGATAATAGGTGATTCATCTACAATTTTCTTGATGATTGCTGGTGTATTCAACTCGGTTTTCTGAGCCAAACGCAGTGCCAACCGTAAATACAATGAATTTCCAAACTGACGCCATTTCCAGGTATCGCCGCCAAAAATAGGGTCAGCATTACTGTTTATCTTTAATGTCGGACTAACTCCGCGAAGCAAGGTATTTGCTTCCTCAAGCTTTGCAAACAATGCCGGATAAATATCCTGTTGCTTATCAAATACTGGACGAACCGCATTGAGATCTTTTGCCCGTAGGGCTTCGCTGAACGGAATATCACCATACATATCTGTTAGTATGGAAAATATCCACGCTTCACAGATTTGTGCAATAGCCATGTATTCCGGTTGGTTTAGCTCCTCCGCGAATTCATATATATCGCGGAAATTACGCAGTTGTATATAGAGGTTATTCCACATGTAGTCCGCTTCACTCGTCCGGATATCATAGCGGAAGATACGGCCGTCACCATCCCCCATATTTACGGTGACCTGCATCAGTTCATTCGTGATGCGCTGGCTACGGCTCATATTATACGTGACCACTTTGGTGATTGCAGGAGCAAGCAAATTTTCCGGTTGCACACGCGGACTAGAGTTAGGGTCGGTATTTATCTCTTGAAAATTCTTGTTGCAGGAAGGCATTAGCGCGAGCGCAATAAAGCTTAGCCCAAGAAAGTATATTGATCTTTTAATAAATTTCATCTTCATCATTCTATTATTATAATCCTATAACCAGATTAACGCCAAAGGTTCGTGTTGCCGGAAACTGTCCAAGTTCGAAACCACGGGTAATATCTCCATTACCCAACGTTCCAAATTCTGGATCGAAGGCCGGCCAGCTCGACCAGATAAAAAGATCACGTCCAAACACGCCCACGGAGGCGCGCTGCAGCCCTAAATGTGATAAGACGGCAGGACTTAGTGTATAGTCGAAACGCAACTCACGAAGCTTTAAGAAATCCGTAGAATAGGAAGTTCCTTCGACGTTATCACGCCCGAGGTGCGCATTGTAGTAATCCCAAACATTCGTTGCGATAACGTCATTTGGACGATAAGTACCATCACCATTAGCGATCACACCATTTCCGATAATTCCATTGTAACGTCCCGGCAATGTATTTTTGGTTTTCCCTTGTTCGCCATGCACGGCAGAGGTTAGGGAGTAACCTACAGCGCCAAATTGTGCGTCAAACATAAAACCTAAGCGAAACTGTTTGTAACGAAATTCATTGTGCAATCCTACACGCCAAGCCGGGTTAGTCTGTCCAATGTACTGCATGGTATCCGTCAATTGCGGGAGACCATTTTCATAAACAATCTGTCCATCGGGAGCACGTTCGTATCCTCGCCCATACAAATCGTCCATACGCGCGCCAACTTTAGCGATAATTGCCCCTCTGCTTCCCGGTCCATTTTGCAGAATCATCTCATCCAAATCATCTGTCAGCTCGAGTACCTTGTTTTTATTCGTACTGAACGTTGGGCTCATCGTCCATTGGAAGTTTTCCTTCCGAATAGGCATGATGCGTGATTCGATCTCTAAACCGCTATTTTGGATCAAGCCAGCATTTACCAAGATAGAAGATGCTCCAGAAGCCCTATCTACCGTAGCCGTTAAATGTTGGTTTGACGTCTTGGAAGTATAATATGTCATGTTTACTGAAAATCTTCCCGCAAACATAGCGATGTCCGTTCCCGCCTCATAACTCGTCGTGTACAGCGGTTCTAATGTCAAATTAGGCATCCTCGTTGGGTTCGATCGACCTCCCGGAAACGTCGGTTCAACGACATAGTTGTAAGAAGTTACGTATGGTACATCGGAACCACTACCTACACCGGCCACTGAACCGCGGAACTTAACCAGCGAAAATTGTTTCGGTAATTGTACCACATCAGATAGCACGAAGCTTAAATTAAGTGAAGGATATTGGAAAGGTTTACCTTTGCTGATCGGAGAAGCTAATGCACTGTTCCAGTCATTTCTATAGGAGAAATCCGCAAAAAGATATTCTTTAAAAGATAATGTTCCTAGTGCGTAAAGACTGTTTGTGACCTGCTCTTGTCTTTCGGGCATGCTCACTAAAACACCTGCTGCGTTACCGAGATTATAAATGCCCGGATAAGCTAATGAATCTGCATTATTACGTTCCAAAAAGCTTTCGCGTCGTCTTGTGCTTCCTCCTGCCGTGACACGCAACTTAAGATCTGGGGTGATCTCTTTATTGTAAGTGATCATTACGTCTGATGTTGTCTCGGAACTATTGATAGTCTGCGTCCGATACATTCCTTTACGAAACTTCTCAGTGTCCCAAGGACGTTGTTGGCTTCGGTTTTCCGCATTTAAATCCATTGTAGTCCTTACCAGAATATCCCAATTTTTGGAAAACTTATAGGTCGCATCTACACTACCTGTCAACCCATGACGTTTATTTTTATTAAGCATTTCATTAGTGATTAGGTACGGATTATCAACTAAACTACTGAAAGGATAATTCTGTAAAATATTTTCTTGCCCAATACGCCAGTAATCTGTTAGCCAATCCAATGACGCATTTGGTTGCCAAAAGGCATTCCAGTACATCAAAGATTGGTTATTATAACCGGTAGATGGTAAATTATCACTGCGGTTTTGACGGTAATTGATTCTGGTTTGGATACGTAGCTTGTCCGTTACGCTATGTCCTGCGGTCAAAGACACGTTATTTCTCTCATAGCCCGTATTTGGGATGATCCACTTATTGCGCAAATCGGTAAAAGAAAATCTAATTTGTGTTTTATCATTACCTCCATCCAAGCCGACGGAATTGGTGAAAGTCGTTCCCGCATTAAAAAAGTTCTTGCGCTCGTTCGGGTAAGCCTGCCATAAGGTACGCTCTGTTGCACGTGTCTGGGTGACAGGATCGTATTGGAAAAAGTATTGCCCGTCGAACTTAGGTCCCCATGCTGAACTGGTGCTCCGTGTACTTGCCCCATCAATACCAGCGTTGAAGGAGTAAAACCGAACGCCTTCAGTACCTTGACCATATTCATATTGATAATCGGGCCAACGGGAGATCGATTCCATCGTAGCATTGGATGTTATAGTTACACCGATTCCTTTTCTTGCCCGACCAGATTTTGTGGTGATCACAATGGCTCCATTACCACCGCGCTCACCATAAAGAGCCGTAGCATTGGCTCCCTTCAAAACGGTCAGCGTTTCGATATCTTCCGGATTTATATCACTGATACCTGTTCCAAAATCCGTTGGCGAGTCGCCACTGAGGTACGCACCAGATCCGTTCCCTATCTGCCTTCCGCTACTTTGGCTTACCATAACACCGTCCACAACAATAAGTGCTTCATTGTTTCCGGTAAGGTTATTTTCGCCACGAAGGATAATTTTGTTGGAACCAGCAGGACCTGCTCCTGAACGAACGAGGTTTACCCCTGCCACACGACCAGATAATGCTTCACTCCAGTTATTTGGCATCGTCTGCGCAATCTCTTCGCCTTTCACTTCAGTAGCCGCATAACCTAAAGCCTTCTTCTCTCTGGAGATACCGAGTGCAGTAACCACAACCTCTTCTAAATCTCCCGTTGTGGGAAGAAGTGCAAAATCAACATTTAACGTTCCCCCTTCAGTGACGGTAATCTTTGACTTGCTCATCGTTTCAAAAGAGATGTATCGAGCGGTCAATGTATAGATTCCGGGAGCCGCAGAAATACTGAAACGCCCATCAGCATCGGCAATTACCGTTCTGTTCAACTCCACAATCTGTACCGATGCTGCCGCCAAGGGTTCTCCTTTGCTGTCTGTGATCACCCCTGTAATACGCCCGGGTCGTTGCTGTTTTTTTAAGACGAGTGTACCATCGCCCTTTTCTTCATACGTAATTGCCGTACCAGCAAAGAGGCTCTTCAATACGGCATCTACCGATGTCGCACGAAAAGCCTGCTGACGCACCGTAATATTGGCCAAATTAAGGGCTTTATCGTCGAAAGCCATATCAATAGCCTGCTCGGCCTGCAGTTTTTTTATTGCGGCATGTAGCGTTGTGTTGGATATGTTGAAGTCCACTTTTCGTAAATGAACTTGTCCGCTAAGCGGAGCGGCTAACAGGAGTTGAGACACTGTTAAGCCGACGAAATACATTATAATTGTCGTACGCATCATTATTCGTATGAACAATAGGTTTTTATTCATATTTTTATTGTCTTAGTAATTCATATTAAGCTAAGTGGCCTTGCTAGGGTCTCAAGCTGAGCGCGGCCAGACGAACTGAAACAGGTGCCTCTTTGGTACCTGTTTTCTTTATCGATTAGTAAAGTATTATTTCATCGTCTTCCCTCCTGTAGTTTAGCCGATGCATATCACAAACGATATCTAACGTCTGTGCTAAAGATCGGTTGGCATGTATCTGTAGATTGTATGAATATCGGTTTCCGGATTTACGCTGGTTCCGCAAACGAACGCCATAGATATTGTAGATAGCTTGGCGAAGGTCAGCAAAAGTAGCTTGCTCTAATAGCACGCGTCCGTCACGCCAAGATCCAACCGCGGCATCCACCTTCGTGAAGCTCTTTCCATCGTGGGTATCATAGGATAGCATTTGCCCTTTGGTCAATTGATTTAACTGTTGTCCGGTATTATCCAGAACGGCAACCTTTCCATGTTCTACACCCACGCGGACTGTCTCTGCCGATGGGTAGGCCTGAATGTTAAAAGCAGTACCTAACACCTGAATTTTAATATGCTTCGTTTTTACCACAAATGACCGGGTTGAATCTGGAGCAACGTCAAAATATGCTTCACCATCCAAGGTCACATAACGAGCTTCCGTTCCATAGGCAGCCTCAACCACTAAGGTTGAATTGGCATTGAGCCAAACTCGTGAGCTATCCGGGAGCGTGATTAGCTTTCGTTCCTTTACCGTTGTTGATGCGCTGAATGCGGCTAGCGGTGCCGATTGCGTCGTTGCTTGCGTCAACATACCAGAATATTGCAGCATTTGGTTCCCCGAAAACACAAGCAACAAAAGTGCAGCAGCACTAAGCCCTAGCATCAGATATCGGTTACGTTGAAACCATGATGGCTGAATTTTTGCCAACGGAAGGCTGTTCCAAATACGTTGCTGCATGTCATTTCGTTCCGCAACATCGTGGAATAAGTGCGAATCCTTTTCTTCCTTTGAAAAAGACGCGTACCAAATATCCACCACGCGGCGCTCTGCCGCTGTAGCTTTATCTGCGTTATATTTTCTTAATAGCTTTTTTAACTTCGTGAAGATCACTTTCTCTCGTTTTACACCTCTATAGTGCATCGAAAGACCGGAAAGTACCTCAAGAAATTGTTACCTGTTTGTTAACTTTTTATGAAGAGCAATAACAACGTGTACACTGAAGAAGAAATTTCGGGGTGTCGCTCGGAAAGTACTTGTTTGAGGCGTTTTAACGCCTGCGTATTATTGTTTTTGACGGTTTGGGGGGAGATATTCAGTGCTTCAGCAATCTCGGCGATGGTAAAGTCTTGCGTGCGAAGCGCATAGATTTGTTGCATATTTTGTGGAAACAACGCGATGGCATCCTCCAATGTTTTTTGGATCTCGCCTGCGGCGATGACATCTACAATGCTATCCTCGAAGCTTTGCATATGCAGCAACAGATGATCGACGACCGTTTTATGTAAACGCGATCTAGAAAAATGTCTTATAATATGGTGCTTTAGTGCCCCATGCAGGTAGGCAGCAATAGAGCTGGAGATCGTTAGGCTATAGCGGCGTTGCCAAAAGTCTGTAAATATTTCCTGCAACATATCTTGCGCTTCATCGTGACTCTTCAGTCTGTAGAAGGCTTCACTAAACAGGCTCTCCCAATGCATATGGAAGATTTGAGCAAACACTTCTTGGCGTCCGTCTCTCACTCCTGCTAGCAGCTCCGCGTCTGTCATATGGCTCATCCCTTGCATGATAGATGCAAAGTTAAACATCCAATATTAACGGAATGTTAATTCAAATAACACATCATATCCTATGATGCTGTTTGTGAAAAAAAAATATTTAGAAGCGACCCACCTCGCAATGCATTATTTTTCAGCGAAGACTATTTGTCCAGATGCGTATCTTTGCCACATGATTTACTTTCATATTCCTTTCTGCAAACAAGCATGTCATTACTGTGATTTTCACTTTAGCACCTCTTTAGGACAGAAAGCGGATATTTTAGCAGCATTGCAGAAGGAAGTTGATCAGCGTCATTTCTACCTGCTGGATCGAACGGTACATTCGATCTATTTTGGCGGAGGTACACCTTCCATCTTAGATGCCTCAGATATCGATCGATTAATAGACAAGGTCGCCGTCCATTTTGATATTGCATCCGATGTGGAGATTACCTTGGAAGCCAACCCTGACGATCTCAACAAACAAAAGGTAAATTCCTTGCGGAGTACCAGCATCAATAGGTTCAGTATAGGCATTCAATCGTTCTATGAAGAAGATCTTCGCTGGATGAACCGAGCACATAATGCTGATGAAGCCGAATCGGCAATTAAACGGGTTCAAGATGCGGGTTTTGAGAATATCACTGCCGACTTGATCTACGGCTATCCTCTTTTGACTGACGATAAATGGAAGCTTAATATCCAAAGGCTACTAGATCATGCTATTCCACACATATCGTCCTACGCAATGACGGTAGAACAAAAGACTGCACTGGCACATTTCATCAAACAAGGTAAATCAAAGCCGATGGATGAATCGCAAAGTGCCAAGCAGATGTCTATGCTTATTGAGACCCTTACCCGCAGCGGCTTCGACCACTATGAAATATCGAATTTTGCGAAGCCCGGACATTATGCCAAGCATAACACCAACTACTGGCGTGGCGTGCATTACCTTGGTATAGGCCCATCAGCACATTCATTCAACGGAACTTCCAGAAGCTGGAATGTAGCCAATAATGCAAAGTATATCCAACATATTGTTAGCGGGGAGAACAATCCTGAAATGGAACAGCTCTCGCTACAAGACCGGGTGAATGAGTATGTGATGACAGCGCTCCGTACCATGTGGGGCATTGACATGCAACATGTCGAGCAGGAATTCGGTCGAGATGTATTAGCGCATATCCAAGATACTGTCCGTCCCTTCATCAGCCAGCAAGAGGTTACCCAAGTTGATCATCGTTATCTCCGCCTAACCAACTCCGGAAAGCTATTGGCCGATCATATCGCCTCGGAATTGTTTCTCTTGGATGAAGATTAATACATAAAGCCGAAAAGCCATACGGGGATTATATTGCCAAAAATAATCTCAATACTATCTTTGGCCACATAAGCTTTTGGCGTCCCGGCTATCTGCTTTTTCGTTTTGCTCTTCCCACCTATTTCAAATGTATACTCCTTGTCAATGTGAAAATCGGCCGCTTCCGAATGGTTAATTTCGTGTAGCCCACTAAATTGGTTCAGAAAAAAAGTCTCCCGAACATTCCCCACATTGGTATTTTCTTTTGGTAATGTAAACATCAGATTGCCGTTATTTAAATACAGTTTCTCCGGCTTTGTTAATACACCAATACCGGAAGTATCTTTGTATAGCTCGTGAACTAGTCCAGCACGTTCTGTAATTTTTATAGATTGCACCAACATATTTCGTGAATCGCCAATTTTTTCAGCAAGCTTGGTCACATTTATTGTAAAGGGCGCACTTGAGGCTATTGTGATGAGTAGCTTTTTCAGTTTGTTCAACATATCATAATGCAAATTCTCTACCGCATTAATATCTACTTCTATAATGAGATTAATGGTGTTTTGCAACTTCTGATTGTAAGATGGTTCATTTTCCCTGTAATAAGGATATACACCGATTATAAGATATTTTTCGAATAATGGCGATGGCTTTATCTGGCTTAAAACTGTCGTGGAAATGGCATGGTGATTGGCTAAGATTTGGGCCACTGGATAGCTCGACAACACCTTACCTGTTCCAAATTGAATGAATCCCTTAATACTCAGCTCTTTCAGTAAATATGTGATCGCTTTACGACTTAAATCAGATTCTGATTTGTAGATCTCAAGCATATAGGATGATGTAAAAATAACGGTCAGCTATGGAAAGTTATCGTAAATAAGCTTTATCTCTCCCGACCAATTGGGATATTAAGTACTTCATCGAGGAGCAAATGTGTTCCTCCATATTGTGCGAATTGCTTCGCTAAATCGTAGACCTTATTATCAAAGAAATAAATATGATCTAGACTTATATAGAGTGTGAAACTCAAAGGTAGATGCAGTTTTGCCAATTGTAACAATACAGAAGTTTTTCCCGCACCTCTGGCACCTTTTAATGCAATCAGCCTATTCTCCAAATCTATTTGCCGTATTAAATAGCGCTATATATCGAGCGATATCTTTGTCAGTTTAGTTTGAAATTCCAACAACTAATCTTCCATTTTTGCTTTTTATAAAAAGCAAAATCAATAAAAAATGCTCATTATAAAGAGCATATAATTCGACTTATGCTTTTTACAATAAACAAATATCGTATAGGTATAGACTGCAGCGGAGACCAACTCTTTTACGGCAAAGATTGCGTGCACTATGAACACGACATCGAAATCATAGGCCAATTCGAAAGAGCTACTAACCGGTAAAATAAGCATCGATGAGATGCTAAAAAAACAATATTCCCCGATCAGGAAGGTGGGATGTTCCTTTTTTTAACAATCCTTTACTTCCGAAAGAAGACGTTGGCTCGCTAAATATTTCATAATAATCTGGGTAGCTCCTGCCTTCTCGCGCACATATGCTGCCGCTGTGCGAGACACTACTTCTAACTTTTCAATATTGCCGAATGCGGTCATCAGTTCGATCAACTTTGAGCTGTCGCTTATCGAAAAACCAGCTCCCAGTTCAATTAGATCGATGGCTTCCTGAAACTTGGCGTATTTCGGCCCAAAGATCACCGGCATACCGTAGGTAGCTGCCTCTAACGTGTTGTGAATCCCCGCACCAAAACCGCCGCCGATATAGGCCATTTTTCCATAGGCATACAAGGAAGACAGCATCCCTATATTATCAATAATGAGCACCCGAGCGGTAGCAATTTGAGCGGATGTAGCTGCCGCGAATGTAGAATAGAAAAGCGCGGTCGGAAAAATATTACGCAGTTGCTCTATGTGGCTATCACCAATCTCATGTGGTGCAATCACCATTTTCCAATCAGCATGTTTGGCCAGGCTATCCGCCAATATCCGCTCATCTTCCGGCCAAGTACTTCCTGCCACCAACACCTTATCCGGTCCGGCGATAAACTGCTCCACCACATCTACAGGTTTACGTTGCCGCGGCAATTCAGCCACGCGATCAAAACGGGTATCACCAGCTAAGCCAGCTTTTTTAATGTGAATAGCCTTGAGCAGATGAACCGAGTCCATATTTTGCGCGAAGAAAAACGTTACCTGACGTAGAATGTTGCGAAAAAAACCTCCATACCATTTGAAGAAAATCTGCTCTTCCCTAAAAATGGCCGAAACCAAGAACAAGGGTATGTCTGAACGAGTAAGTTCACGAAAATAATGGTACCAATATTCGTATTTAGTGAACATGGCAAATTTCGGTTTTACGATCTTTAGAAACTGTCGGGCATTCTGTGCCGTATCCAGCGGCAGATAAAAGACGTAGTCTGCCAGTGGCGTGTGCTTGCGAATGGTATAGCCCGACGGGGAAAAAAACGTCACCAAAATTTTTTCCTGTGGATATTTCTTTTTAATGGCTTCCATCACAGATCGCCCCTGTTCAAATTCGCCTAACGAGGCAAAGTGAAACCATATGGGATTTTGCCTTGGCTCAATCGTCTGCTCGATTTGTTCCAAGAGGTTCTTACGTCCTTCCACCCACAGTTTAGCTTTGCTGTGAAAGGGCGCCAATAGCCGCAAAACAAGGGCATAAAAGCCTATTCCTAAGTCGTACAAAAAACGCATCTTGACAAAATATCCTTATATTCGTCAAAGATATTAAACTTTATTCATTCCAAACATTGGTGAACAGGCAAGAACAAAAACGAATACTCATCACCGGTGCAGCCGGATTTTTAGGATCGCACCTATGCGATCGCTTTATACACGATAATTTCCATGTGGTCGGCATGGATAACCTTATCACCGGGGATCTGCGCAACATCGAGCATCTATTCAAACTGCCTAATTTCGAATTTTACCAACACGATGTCTCCAAGTTTGTCAATGTACCCGGACAGTTGGATTACATCTTGCATTTTGCCTCACCGGCGAGCCCCATTGACTACCTACAAATGCCAATACAAACACTCAAGGTAGGCTCTTTGGGCACCCACAATCTGCTAGGCCTTGCCAAAAGCAAGTCAGCCCGCATATTGGTAGCTTCCACCTCGGAGGTCTATGGAGATCCTTTGGTATCGCCGCAATCGGAAGAATATTGGGGCAACGTAAATCCCGTTGGCCCTCGTGGCGTGTATGATGAGGCCAAGCGATTCCAGGAGGCCATGACTATGGCCTATCATAATTTCCATGGACTGGAAACCCGTATCGTGCGGATCTTCAACACCTATGGTCCGCGCATGCGCCTGAACGATGGCCGTGCCCTGCCGACCTTTATCGCGCAGGCACTCGAAGGCGAAGACCTTACTATCTTTGGCGATGGCACGCAAACACGATCCTTTTGCTATGTTTCCGATCAGGTGGAGGGCATTTATCGTCTTTTGCTCTCTGACTACGCGCTACCGATGAACATTGGCAATCCCGATGAAATGACGATCAATGAAATGGCTCAGGAGATTATCTTGTCAACGGGCAGCCCTGCGAAGCTTGTGCATAAACCGCTTCCTATCGATGATCCGAAGCAACGGCGCCCCGACATCAGCAAAGCGAAAAAAATACTGAATTGGGAACCTCGAATTAGTCGTGAAGAGGGTTTACAGAAAACAATTGATTATTTTAAAGCAATACCAGAAGAAGAGCTTAAACGTAAAGACTTTACCTACTATAAGCAACGATAGCATATTGTTTTACTATGTTTTATAAAAGCGATGACCGAGTTGAGTGAACGCTCTCG
>JAAIGF010040980.1_pt1 | contig 20640 bp, 19 predicted proteins | sample 6487441 | NCBI WGS metagenome assembly JAAIGF01 (sample SAMN13974129, study PRJNA590717) | phyllosphere metagenome | biome: pepper field; feature: multiple bacterial spot infested pepper fields; material: pepper leaves; isolation source: leaves from pepper fields | host: Capsicum annuum ... | reverse complement strand
TTCGGGCGCGACGGCCGGTTCGACCGTCTCTTCCACCGGCACCGGCTTCTGCGGCAGTACCAGCGGGCCCTTGTTGCCACAGGCGGACAGGAACAGCAGCGAGGCCGCTGCCAGCGGAATCAGGATGGCGTTGCGATGGGGGATCTTCATGCGCCCGAGTATAGCCATTGGCGGCTGAGCGGTTGGTAGAGTCGACCGTTGGTCGACTATCGCGCGCAGCGCGGGGTTTTCGCCGGCGGCCGGGACAGCAGTCGACCAACGGTCGACTCTACCCCGCCGGCGGCGGCAACGGCCGTGTCCACAGCCAGATCGCCACCACGGTCATGCTGCCGATGGAAAACCACTTCACCCAGGCGATCGGCACGCACCACAGCATGATGCCGGCGCACGCGGCCATGGTGATCGTGGCCATCCACTTGCCGTAGCGGCTGACCGCACCGTGCGCCTGCCAGTTGGCGATGGCCGGGCCGAAGCGCGGGTGCTGCAGCAGCCAAATGTGCAGGCGCTCGGAGCCGCGCGAGGCGGCCCAGGCCGAAATCAGGATGAATACGGTGGTCGGCAGGCCCGGCACGAAGATGCCGACGATGCCGGTGCCGAGGCTGGCGTAGGCCAGCAGCCACCACGCCCAGCGGAAACGCACCACGCGCGGCGGCGGCGTGTCATCCGAGGGCGGTGGTGCGGGCGTGGTCATGGCCGCAAGGATACCGGTTCAGGGTGCCAGGCAGTGCCCGGCACCCTGTCGCGATCACGGCTGGACGATGCCCAGCTGCTGCAGCACGAACGCATACGACTCGGACAGTTCGCGGTAACGCTGGAAGCGCCCGGACTTGCCGCCGTGGCCGGCTTCCATGTTCGTGCGGAACACGATCGGGTAGTGGCCGGTGTTGTCGTCACGCAGCTTGGCCACCCATTTGGCCGGTTCCCAGTACTGCACCTGCGAATCCCACAGGCCGGTGCCGACGAACAGCGCCGGGTAGGCCTGCTGCTTGACGTTGTCGTAGGGCGAGTAGGACAGCATGTAGTCGTAGTACTGCTTCTGCTCCGGGTTGCCCCACTCGTCGTACTCGTTGGTGGTCAGCGGGATGGTCGGGTCGAGCATGGTGGTGACCACGTCGACGAACGGCACCTGCGCCACCATCACCCGGTAATCCTGCGGCGCCTGGTTGGCCACCGCGCCCATCAGCAGGCCACCGGCGCTGCCACCGGAGGCGGCGACGCGGTCCTTGGCCGCCCAGCCCTGCGCCACCAGGCCACGGGTGACGTCGATGAAGTCGTTGAAGGTGTTCTGCTTGTGCAGCAGCTTGCCGTTCTCGTACCAGTCGCGGCCCATTTCCTGGCCGCCACGGATGTGCGCGATGGCGTAGACCACGCCACGGTCGAGCAGGCTCACCGCGGTCTGGTTGAAGTACGGGTCCATCGACATGCCGTAGCTGCCGTACGCGTACTGGAACAGCGCGCCCTTGCCATCCTTCTGGTAGCCCTTGCGGTAGACCAGCGACACCGGCACCTTCACTCCGTCGCGCGCGGTGATCCAGACGCGGTCGGTTTCGTACTTCGAGGCGTCATAGCCGATGACCGGCTGCACCTTCAGCTGGCGACGCTCGCCGGTGGCGGTGTTCAGTTCGAACACGGTGGTCGGGGTGGTCATCGAGGTGTAGACGTAGCGCAGCCACGGCGTGTCGGCCTCGGTGTTGTCGCCCAGGCCCATCGAATACGCCGGCTCATCGGCCTTCACGTAGTCGCTGCGGCCATCCTTGAACAGCAGGCGGATGCGCTCCAGGCCTTCGGAACGTTCGGCGATGGCGGTGTAGCTGTCGAACAGCTCGAAGCCTTCGATGAACACCGCATCGTCGTGCGCGATCCAGTCCTTCCACTGCGCACGCGAACTGGCATCGGTGGGCGCGGTGACCAGCTTGAAGTTCTTCGCCCCATCGTTGGTGCGGATCACCCAGCGGCCGTCGTAATGGTCGGCGTCGTACTCGACGTCACGCTGGCGCGGGGCCAGCACGGTGAAGGTGGTCGGGTCGCTGGCCGGCGCGTAGCGCTCTTCCGAGGACACGGTGCTGTGCACGCCGATGGTGATGAAGCGATCGTCGCGGGTGCGGCCGATGCCCATGTAGAAGCTGTCGTCCTTCTCTTCGTAGACGACGGTGTCGGCGCTGGCCGGGGTGCCCAGCACGTGCTTCTTCACCCGTACGGTCAGCAGGGTTTCCGGATCGTTCTCGACGTACAGCACGGTGCGGTTGTCGTCGGCCCAGACCAGGTTGCCGGAGCTGCCGGTGATGACGTCGGGCAGCACCTTGCCGGTGGCCAGGTCCTTGAAGCGGATGGTGTGCTGGCGGCGGCCGACATCATCGTCGGCCCAGGCCAGCAGCTGGTTGTCCTGGCTGACTTCCATCGCGCCGACGCTGAAATAGCCCTTGCCGGCGGCCATCGCGTTGACGTCCAGCAGGATTTCCTCGGCCGCCTCCATGCTGCCCTTGCGGCGCGCGTGGATGGGGTAGTCCTGGCCGGTCTCGTAGCGGCTGTAGTACCAGTAGCCGCGCTCGCGCGCCGGCACGCTGGAATCGTCCTGCTTGATGCGGCCGACGATTTCCTTGTACAGGGTATCTTCGAGCGGCTTCAGCGGCGCCAGCAGCTGGTCGGTGTAGGCATTCTCGGCCTGCAGGTAGGCCAGCATGTCCTTGTTCTCGCGCTTGTCGTCGCGCAGCCAGTAGTAGTCGTCGTTGCGGGTGGCGCCGAACGGCGCCTTGACCTCGTGCGGGTGCTTGGCGGCATCCGGCGGAACGGGCGGGGTGGCGGCGGTAACGGTGCTGGTCATCAGGCTGGCAAGCAACAGGCAGAGGGTGGATTTCATGAGATAGGGCTCCTTGAGGGGCAATGCAATGGCGTCCTTGCGCCCGAGTCTGGGTTGCGGAAGGAATGTGGGCAACCCTGCGGATCGTCATGGTGGCCGTGCCTGCCGGTAGTGCCGGCCGCTGGCCGGCACCCTCAGCCGGCCAGCGGCCAGCACTACCAGAGCGCGTGCCCCCTGGGCGCGGCGTACCATGGCGGCATGAGTACCCTGCCCCACACGCCGGGCTACAGCCGGCGCAGCCATGAAATCGCCCCCTTCCACGTGATGTCCCTGCTGGCCCGCGCGCAGGCGCTGGAACAGGCCGGCCACGACGTGATCCATCTGGAGATCGGCGAACCGGACTTCACCACCGCCGAACCGGTCGTGCGCGCCGGCCAGGCCGCACTGGCCGCTGGCCATACCCGCTACACCGCCGCGCGCGGCCTGCCGGCCCTGCGCCAGGCGATCAGCGGTTTCTACCGCAGCCACTACGGCCTGGACATCGATCCCGAGCGCATCCTGGTCACCCCGGGCGGCTCCGGGGCACTGCTGCTGGCCAGCAGCCTGCTGGTCGATCCGGGCCGGCACTGGCTGCTGGCCGACCCCGGCTATCCCTGCAACCGCCACTTCCTGCGCCTGGTGGAAGGCGGCGCGCAGCTGGTGCCGGTCGGCCCCGACACCGCCTACCAGCTGACCCCGTCGCTGGTGGAACAGCACTGGAATGCCGACAGCGTCGGTGCGCTGGTCGCTTCACCGGCCAACCCCACCGGCACCGTGCTGTCGGCCGATGAACTGGCCGCGCTGTCGACCTCGCTGCATGCCCGCGGTGGCCACCTGGTGGTGGACGAGATCTACCACGGCCTGACCTATGGCGTGGATGCAGCCAGCGTGCTGCAGGTGGATGACAGCGCCTTCGTGCTGAACAGCTTCTCCAAGTACTTCGGCATGACCGGCTGGCGGCTGGGCTGGCTGGTGGCGCCGCCGGCGGCGGTGCCCGATCTGGAGAAGCTGGCGCAGAACCTGTACATCAGCGCGTCGAGCATCGCCCAGCATGCCGCCCTCGCCTGCTTCAGCGAGGAATCGATGGCGATCTTCGAGCAGCGCCGCGAAGCGTTCCGCCAGCGCCGCGATTTCCTGCTGCCGGCCCTGCGCGAGCTGGGCTTCCGCATCGAGGTGGAGCCGCAGGGTGCGTTCTATCTGTACGCCGACGTCAGTGCGTTCACCGACGATGCGCAGGCGTTCTGCGCGCACTTCCTGGAAACCGAGCACGTGGCATTCACCCCGGGCCTGGATTTCGGCTTCCACCGCGCCAACCAGCACGTGCGCCTGGCGTACACGCAGGAAGTGCCGCGGCTGCAGGAGGCGGTGGAGCGGATTGCGCGCGGGTTGGAAAGCTGGGGCGCCTGACCGGCCGGCGCGAACGGCATCCACGCATTTCTGGTTTGCCGGCCAGCGGCCGGCACTACCCGATAACGAAAAACGCCGCCCCGGTGGGCGGCGTTTTCCGTTCTGCTTACTTGCCGCCCAAGCGCTCCCACAGGAAGCTGTAGGCCAGGGCCGACATGTGTGCGGCCTGCGCGTTGTTGGCTGCGCCGCCGTGGCCACCTTCGATGTTCTCGTAGTAGGTCACGTCCTTGCCGGCGTCGATCATCTTCGCCGCCATCTTGCGGGCGTGGCCCGGGTGCACGCGGTCATCACGGGTGGAGGTGGTGAACAGCACCGGCGGGTAGGTCTTCTTCGCGTCGAACAGGTGGTACGGCGAGAAGGTCTTGATGAACTCCCAGTCGCTGGTGTCCGGGTTGCCGTACTCGGCCATCCACGAAGCACCGGCCAGCAGGTGGCTGTAGCGCTTCATGTCCAGCAGCGGCACCTGCACCACAACCGCACCGAACAGTTCCGGGTACTGGGTGAGCATGTTGCCGGTGAGCAGGCCACCGTTGCTGCCACCCTGCACGCCCAGGTGCTTTGCGGTGGTGATCTTGCGGGTGACCAGATCCTGCGCGACCGCAGCCATGTCTTCATAGGCCTTGTGACGGTTCTGCTTCAGCGCCGCCTGGTGCCAGCGCGGGCCGTACTCGCCACCGCCACGGATGTTGGCGACCACGTACACGCCGCCCTTTTCCAGCCAGGCGCGGCCCATGCCACCGGAGTAGCTCGGAGTCAGCGAGATCTCGAAGCCACCGTAGCCGTACAGCAGGGTCGGGTTGGAACCGTCCAGCTTCATCGACTTGTCGTGCACCACGAAGTACGGCACGCGGGTGCCGTCCTTGCTGGTGGCGAAGTGCTGCTCGATCACCTTGCCCTCGGCATCGAAGAAGGCCGGCATGGTCTTCAGCGTTTCCGGGGCCTTGCCGATGTCGGCCAGGGCCAGGGTGGTCGGGGTCAGGTAATCGGTGGCGGTCAGCCACACGGCGTCGCTGTCGTTGCTGTCCACTGCGCCCACGGCCAGGGTACCGAAGGCCGGCGCACCGACGAACTCACTCTTCTGCCAGCCGTTGGCACCCGGGGTCAGCACCGACAGGCGGTTCTTGACGTCGTCGAGCACGTTCAGCACAAGGTGGCTCTTGGTCCAGGTCGCACCAGCCAGCGAGGTGGTCGCGGTCGGGGTGAACAGGACTTCGAAATCACGCTTGCCGGCCAGGAAATCGTCGAGCTTGGTCGCCAGCAGCGAGCCGGAGGCGTAGGTCTTGCCGCCCACGGTCCACGGGTCGCGCAGTTCCAGGGTCAGCCACTGCTTGTGCAGGCCCTTCTCGGCCGAGTTCGGCGCGTCGATCTTGGTCAGCGTGCCATTGTCGGCGCGCAGGTACAGCTCGTTGTTGTAGAAGGCCAGCGTACGGCTGACCAGGTTGCGCTCGAAGCCCGGGGTGTCATCGTGCATCGCCGCGATGTACATGTCTTCCGGCTTGCCTTCGTAGACCACGCTGGCCGAGGCCAGCGGCGTGCCGCGCTTCCACAGCTTGGCCACGCGCGGGTAACCGGAGGTGGTCATCGAACCGTCGCCGAAATCGGTGTAGACGAACACCGAATCACGGTCGATCCAGCCCAGGCCGCCCTTGGATTCGGGGCGGAAGAAGCCGTCCTTGATCCAGGTCTTGTTGGCCAGGTCGAATTCGCGGGTGACATCGGCATCGGCGCCGCCGCGCGACAGCGCGATCAGGCAGCGGCTGTAGTCCGGGCGCAGGCAGTCGGCGCCGTGCCAGACCCAGTTCTCGCCCTCGGCCTTGTTCAGTGCATCCAGGTCGAGCACGGTTTCCCACTGCGGCGAGGCCTTGCGGTACTCGGCCAGGGTGGTGCGGCGCCACAGGCCGCGCTCGTGCTGCTGGTCCTTCCAGAAGTTGTAGTAATAGTCGCCGATCTTCTGCACGCCGGGGATCTTGGCGTCCGAATCGAGCACCTCGCGGATGCTGGCTTCCATCTGCTTGAAGGCCGGGGTCTGCGCCAGGCGGCCCTCGGACTTGGCATTCTGTTCCTTGACCCAGGACAGCGGCTTGTCGCCGGTGACGTCCTCCAGCCAGGCGTAACGGTCGGTTTCTTCAGCAGCCACGGCGGTCCCCACCGAAGCAGCGGTCATCATGCCGGCCAGCAGGCAGGCGGAAGCGAATCGTGACATTGCGGTTCCAGGCAGTCATAAGCGCTGGAACGCTAGCACGGATCCCCGGGGCCGCCCCCGTGTCGAAGGTCAGGCCGCAGCGGTACGCGCGCGCCGCGCCCGTGCCGGCAGGCGCCGGGCCTGCACGCCCGGCTGGCGCAGGCGGCGCAGCCAGGCCCGCAGCGGCAACGGGCAGCCCAGCAGCGCCCACCAGGCCGCCACCGGCATGCCCACCAGCCACAGCGGCAGCCAGCCCAGCCAGACACTGCTGCCGCGTGCCGCCGGCCACACCAGCACCAGCGCGAGCCCGGCCAGGGCCAGCTGCTGCACGCTGCGCAGCAGGCGGCGGTCGGAGGCGAAGCTGTCGCGTTCAGCAGGGTTGCGACGGGAAGAGCGAGCGTTCATGGGCGTTCTCGACGATTCGATGATGCCCAGCTTGGCGCGCCGCCTTCTCAGGAGCTGCGACACCATTGACGGATCGAGCACACACAGTCGACCATGCTTGGGCACCCAATGGAGCTCGCTCCCGCATGTCCTCGATCCGCCCGTTCTGCGCCGTGTTGCTGGCTCTGTCCCTTGGAGGCCCCGCGCTGGCCGCCAGCGACCCGCCGTCGCCGCGCGCCAGCGCATCGGGGGCCTCCGAATATGGTGCGCCGATCGATCTGCAGCGCTTCATGGGTACCTGGTACGTGATCGGCCGCGTGCCGAACTTCATCGAACGTGGCCACGTGGCCAGCGTCAACGAGTACACGCTGCGCGAAGACAACAAGGTGGGCATTGTCTACCGCTACCGCGATGGCTTCGGTGCGCCGCAGCAGGAAGTGCGTGCACGTGCCAGCGTCGACGCCGACAGCGGCAACCACGCCTGGCGCACCTGGTTCTACCGGATCGTGCCGACCCATTCGCGCGTGCTGGAAGTCGCCCCGGACTATTCGTGGGCGATGATCGGCTACCCGGGACGGGAAATGGCCTGGATCTTCTCGCGCCAGCCGGACATGGACAAGGCGCTGTACAAGGAGCTGGCCGAGCGCCTGCGCGACGAGTACGGCGTGAACACCGACAAGCTCAAGCGCGTGCCGCAGCACGCCGACCAGGTCGGCAAGCTGGGCTACGAAGTCCCGAACGTGCGCTGAGAAAGCGCCGCCGGGCATGGCCCGGCGCTACCTGGACGATGCCGGACCATGCCCGGCGGATGTGACGTTCCTTACGCCGCCCGCGGCTGCACGCGGCGCTCGATCTCGCCAAGCGTAGGCAGCGTCTTCAGGTCGTAAGTCGCCTGCATCGCCAGCCACGATGCAGCATCGCCGCCAAAATGACGCGCCAGCCGGGCAGCAGTATCAGCGGTGATCGCGCGTTCGCCATGGACGATGGCATGCAGGCGGGTGGCCGGAACGTCCAGTGCCCTCGCCAACGCGTTCACGCTCAAGGCCAGTGGGGAGAGGAACTCTTCGCGCAGGATCTCGCCGGGATGGATGGCCCGCAGGCGATTGTCGATTGGCTTCATGGCGAATGCCTCAGTGGTAGTCAACGATTTCCACAGATTGCGGACCGCTGTCGGTCCATATGAAACACAGCCGCCACTGATCGTTGATGCGCAGGCTGTGCTGCCCTTTGCGGTCGCCAGCCAGTGCCTCCAACCGATTGCCTGGCGGACTGCGCAGGAACGCGAGCGTCTGTGCCGAGTCAAGCATCTGCAGCTTGCGTTCGGCGGCCCGTCGAATCGGCAACCAGGCCCGCAGACAGTGACCTTCAAACAAGGCGCGGGTGTGCTTGCAGCGGAAGGACCGGATCATTCCGCAAAACGTATTACGCGAAACGGAATATACCAAGGGTCGAGATGTGCTGCCAGTCCCGGTTCGGCGATTCAGGTTTTCAATGGACGGATTGCGTCACGCTGCCGCCGGGCATGGCCCGGCGCTACCCGAACGATGCCGGGCGACGCCCGGCATCGGGTTACTTGCGGGTGTAATGCGCGACCAGGCGGTCGCCGAGCATCTGCAGCAGCTGCACCAGGATCAGCAGCACCACCACGGTGACCAGGGCCACGTCGGTGCGGTTGCGCTGGTAGCCTTCGCGCAGGGCCAGGTCACCCAGGCCGCCCGAACCGATCGCGCCGCCCATGGCGGTGAAGCCGACCAGGGCGACGGTGGTGACCGTGGCTGCAGCAATCAGGCCCGGCCGCGCTTCAGGCAGCAGCACCCGGGTGACCAGCTGCCAGGTGGTGGCACCCATCGACTGCGCGGCCTCGACCACGCCACGGTCCACTTCGCGCAGCGCGGTCTCGACCAGGCGCGCATAGAACGGCGCCGCACCGATCACCAGCGCCGGCAGCGTGCCGAGCACGCCGATCGACTGGCCCATCAGCCACAGCGACACCGGAATCAGCACCACCATCAGGATGATGAAGGGCACCGAACGCAGCAGGTTCACCACGATCGCCAGCACGCCGTAGGCAAACGGACGACGCTTCATCTGCGGCGCACCGAACACGTACAGCAGCACGCCCATCGGCAGGCCGATGGCCAGGGTCAGCGGAAGCGAGCCGGCCATCATCAGCAGCGTCTCGATGGTGGCCTTGCCGATATCCACCCACTTGTCCGCATCCAGATGGCGGAAGAAGCCTTCAGCAGTAGCGACGATCATCGACGCAGTTCCTCAACGTGCACGCCGGCGGCCACGAACGCGGCCTGCGCGGCGGACTGGTCACCGCCCACCAGGGCGACCACCAGCTGGCCATACGGGGTGTCCTTGATCCGGTCGATGCGGCCGGACAGGATGTTGTAGTCGACGCCGGTCTGCCGCGCCACGCTGCCCAGCAGCGGTTCGTAGGTATCGCCGCCGAGGAAGGTCAGGCGCACGATGCGGCCACCGACCACGTCGAAATCACGGTGCAGCGTGCCCTCGTCCACATGCTCCGATTCGCTGACGAAACGGCGCGTGGTCGGGTGCTGCGGGTGCAGGAAGACCTGGGTGACCGGGCCGGTTTCCACCAGCTCGCCCGCATCGAGCACGGCCACGCGGTCGCAGACGCGGCGGATCACATCCATCTCATGGGTGATCAGCACGATGGTCAGGCCCAGCTCGCGGTTGATCTTCGACAGCAGCGAGAGCACCGAGGCAGTGGTCTGCGGGTCGAGCGCACTGGTGGCTTCGTCGCACAGCAGGATCTGCGGGCGGGTGGCCAGCGCACGGGCGATGCCCACGCGCTGCTTCTGGCCGCCGGACAGCTGCGCCGGATACTTCGCCGCGTGGTCCTGCAGGCCGACGGTCTGCAGCAGCTCGGCCACGCGCGCGTCGATCTCGGCCCTGGCCATGCCGCCCAGTTCCAGCGGGAAGGCGACGTTGCCGGCCACGGTGCGCGAGGACAGCAGGTTGAAGTGCTGGAAGATCATGCCGATGCGCCGGCGCAGCGCGCGCAGCCCGTCAGCATCCAGCGCGGTGATGTCCTCGCCGCCGATCAGCAGGCGCCCGCCGCTGGGTTCTTCCAGGCGGTTGATCATGCGGATCAGGGTCGACTTGCCCGCGCCGGAATGGCCGATGATGCCGAACACTTCGCCGGCCTCGATGGTCAGGTCCAGCGGTTGCAGCGCGCTCACTTGGCGGCCGGCAACGGCATAGGATTTGTGCAGGCGCTGGAACTCGATCACGGGCGTGGCTCACCGGCAGGGCGATGGAAGGGGCGTGCAGCCTACCAGCGCCGGCGGTTGCGCGCCTGCGCCTTGGGCCAGAATGTTATTCCTTTTGGTTCTAAGAATGCCGTGAAGCCTCGCAACCGGTAGTGCCGGCCGCTGGCCGGCAACCGCAGCGATCCTTCCAGCAAGGGGTTGCCGGCCAGCGGCCGGCACTACCCCATCCCGCCCGTCAGGGGTGGTCCAGCGGCTTCGGTGGCTCAACCCGGTTCAGGCGCTCGCGGTGCAGCAGGTACAGGCCCGAGGCCACGATGATCGCCGCGCCGGCCCAGGTGTAGCCGTCCGGCAGCTGGCCCCAGAAGGCCAGGTCCCAGCCGATCACCCAGACCAGGCCGCTGTACTCCAGCGGCGCGATCATCGACGCCTCGCCCAGCTGGAAGGCCCGGGTCAGCGCGATCTGGCCCAGCGCGCCGGCCAGGCCCATGCCGGCGATCAGCGGCGCATGCGCCAGCTGCAGCGGCACCCAGCCCGGCAAGGCCAGCAGGCCGGCACCGATGGCCATGATGACCAGGAACCAGACCACCATCGACTGCGAGGTGTCGGTACGGGTGAGCAGGCTGACGGTGATCGCGGCGATGGCGTAGGCGGTGGCGGCAGCCAGCACCATCAGGCCGGGGATGGAAATGAAGCCATCCACACCCGGGCGCAGCACCACGATCACGCCCAGCAAGCCGACGCCGATGGCCACCCAGCGCCGCGGCCCGACCCGCTCGCCCAGCAGCGGCACCGACAGCGCCGCGATCAGCAGCGGGGCCACGAAGTAGATGCTGTAGGCAGTCGACAGCGGCAGGTCGCGCAGGGCGAACACGAAGCAGCCGATCATCACCATGCCCAGGCCACCGCGCAGCAGGTGCAGGCCCCAGCGCCGCGGGATGAGCGAGCGCGGGCCGGCACTGGCCAGCACCCAGACCAGCACGAAGGGCAGCGAGGCCGCGCCGCGCAGGAAGGTGACTTCCAGCGACGGGTAGCTGGACGACAGCTGTTTCATGCCGGCGTCCATCAGCGAGAAGCAGGCCACGGCGGCGACCATCCAGGCCACCGCGCGCGAGGGGGAGCGTTGCGCGTTCATGGCCCATTATCGCCGACCACGCGCCCCGCCGGGCGCTGCGCAGGGGCGTCGCGATAGAATGGCGGCCACTGAATTCCGCGGAGCCACGCCCATGCCTTCCTTCGACGTCGTGTCCGAAGTCGACACCCACGAACTGACCAACGCCATCGACCAGGCCAACCGCGAACTGGCCACCCGCTTCGACTTCAAGGGCGTGGACGCCAAGTTCGAACGCGACGGCGATGTCATCAACCAGACGGCACCGACCGAATTCCAGCTCAAGCAGATGAACGACATCCTGCGCGCCCGCCTGGCCGCGCGCGGCATCGACGTGCTGAGCCTGGAGTTCGGCGCCATCGAGACCAACCTGGCCCAGGCCCGGCAGAAGATCACCGTCAAGCAGGGCATCGAGCAGAAGATCGCCAAGAAGATCGCCGCTGCGCTGAAGGAAGCGAAGCTGAAGGTGGAAAGCCAGATCAACGGCGACAAGCTGCGCGTGCAGGGCAAGAAGCGCGACGACCTGCAGGACGCCATCGCGGTGCTGAAGGCCGGCAAGTTCGAGCTGCCGCTGCAGTTCAACAACTTCCGCGATTGATGGATGCCGCCGGGCATGGCCCGGCGCTACCGGGATGGCGCGCGATGGATGACCGGCGCGCCCCGGGCGGCAACGGTAGCGCCGGGCCATGCCCGGCGGACGGCCCGCTTAATCGCGCAGCAGCTTGTACAGCGTGGTGCGCGAGATACCCAACTGGCGGGCGGCCAGGCTGAGATTGCCTTCGGCCGCCTGCGCCGCACGCCGTGCGGCTTCGCGCTGCTGCTGCCGCAATGGAACGTCGGCCGTGGCCATCGGTGCTGCCGCCACCCGCGTGCGGGGCGCACGCGGTGCGCGCAGGTGCTGCAGATACACCGCACTGCCCTCGCCCAGCCGCACCCGGTGTGCAGGCCCCGGCTGCAGCAGCCGACGCCGTTGCGCCGCACTGGCACCGGCAAACACCGTCTCCATCGACAGCAGCGGCAACGGCCCGCGGCGCGGCAGGCCCAGCAGGCGGCGTGCCACGCGGTTGGCGGCGCGCAGCTGCCCATCATCCTGCACCGCCAGAAGCCCCTGCAGCGGCGTGGCCAGCCAGCGCGGATCGTGCTGCACGGCCAGCATGTGCACATCGCTCAGACCCTGGAACAACCGGTTCTCGCTGGCCAGCGCGGCCTGCCGGAAGTAGCCCTGCAGCAGCGCCGGATCACGTTCGCCCAGCCCGGTGATGTCGATCGCCCCGCAGACCTGGCCATCGAGGTCGTGCAACGGTTCGCTCAGGCAGAACACCGGTGCGAAGCGCTGCAGGTAATGTTCGTTGCCACGCACCAGCGCGGGCACGTCATCGGCCAGGCTGACCGCTGGCGCCGTGGTGCCGATCTCGGCCTCGCCCAGCCGCCGCCCGACCTGGATCGGCCGCAGCAGCGGCGCATCCTCCAGGCCATGCGCCTGCTGGGCGATGACGAGTCCCTCGCGGTTGGCGCAGAACATCGTCCAACCCCGCCCGCCGAAGGCGGCCCACAGTTGTTCCAGCTCGGGCTGCACACAGCGCGCGAGGCGGCGGTCTTCGGGATCGCGCAGGCGCAGGCCATCGCCCTGCAGCGGCGGGTAGTAAGGCTCCTGCCCCGGCTGCACACCGGCCGCACGCGAACGCTGCCAGGAGTGCTGCAGCGGCAGCGGCAACACCGCCAAGGACTGCACATCGCCTTCCGCGAACGCAGCACGCGCGGCGACCAGCTGTTGTTGCCCGACTGTCGTGGCCATCATGGAAGCAGAGTACACCCGAGCACGAAGAGCCCGCGTTACGCCGCTGCAACAGACAGTTGCCGTTTAAAGATCCGTTCAAACAAGGGGTCAGAGCCGTTTTCCCGTGAAAAACGGATCCAACCCCGTGCCGACCAACGGTCGGCACCCACCATCAGCAGCAGGTTCCAACAGCTCGCGGGAAACTGTCGAAGGCGGGGTGGGTCCGGTTGAGGGGGTGTGAGCCGCATGGGCCCGAGGCATGCCTCGGGCGGGTTGGGCAGGACGCCCAACCCCGGTCTTGCCGTGTGCGCAGGACAGCGCACACGAGCAAGCGCGACCAAGCCCCCATGGGTGAGGGCGCTTTGCTTGCGAAGCACTGCTTCGCAAGCGCCCGAACGCACAGCCGCCAGCGGCTGGGCCGGACTGGGGGTTCACGGCGTCCCCCTCAACCGGACCCACCCCGCCAACCCACGGAATGCAGGCTTTTGCTTTTGAAGTTGCCGGCCAGCGGCCGGCACTACCGCAGGTACAGGGCGCAGCCCTGCAAAGCCCACCCTGCCGTTACGCCGCGATCCGCAGGATCGGCTTCAGGGTGATCCCGCGCGTGCTGTCCTCGGCCGCCTGGTTGATCTGCTCCAGCGGATAGAACTTCACCAGCTTGTCGAACGGGAACCGCCCCTGCAGGAACAGCGTCACCAGCTGTGGAATGAACACCTGCGGCACGCTGTCACCTTCGACGATGCCGCGGATGCTGCGCCCGCCCAGCAGCAGGTTGTTCACATCGAAACTGGCCGTGGTGCCCAGCTTCGGCGCACCGACCACGCCCATCATGCCCAGCCCACCCAGCGCCTCGATGCCGGCCGACAGCACTTCCGGGCGACCCGTGGATTCCAGCGCGAAATCCGCACCGCCACCAGTGATCGCACGCACCGCTTCCACCACATCGGTTTCGCGGCTGTTGACCACGTGGGTCGCACCCAGTTCGAGCGCCAGCTCCAGGCGCGACGGCACCACATCGATGGCGATGATGGTGGTGGCGCCGGCCACCTTGGCCGCCATCACCGCACTCAGGCCCACCGCACCGGCACCGTAGCTGGCGAAGCTGCTGCCCGAACGCACCTTCAGCGAATTGAGCACCGCACCGGCACCGGTCTGGATGCCGCAGCCCAGCGGGCCCAGCAGTTCCAGCGGCGCATCGTCGGGCACCTTGATCGCATTGATCTCGCGCGCGATGGCGAAGGTGGCGAACGAAGACTGCGCGAAGAAGTGATCGTGCAGCGGCTGTCCCTGCGCATCGGTGATGGCGGTATGGCCGTGGCCATCGTCGCCGCCGAAGTTGAGCCCGAAGAAATCCTTGCAGTAGGCACCGTGGCCACCGCGGCAGGGATTGCAGTGGCCGCAGGCGCCGTAGGTCAGCACCACATGGTCGCCCACCTTCAGGTCGCGCACGTTGGGGCCCACGGCCTCGACGATGCCGGCGCCTTCATGGCCGAGCACCGCAGGCAGCGGCACCGGGTAGTACTGGTCGCGCACGATCAGGTCGGTGTGGCAGAGACCGGTGGCCACCACCTTTACCAGCACCTCGTCGTCCTGCGGGCCGCGCAGCTGCGCCTGCTCGATGACGAAGGGCTGTTCCTTGCCGCGGACCACGGCGGCGGTGATCTCACGCGTTGCGGGGTTGTCGTTCATCGTGATGGTTCCTTCGATCAGATCGGATAGGCGGGCGCTTCGCCCTTGACGGTCAACCACTGCCATTGGGTGAACTCTTCCCAGTTGGCCGGGCCGCCGATGCTGGTGCCGTTGCCGGACGCACCGACGCCGCCGAAGGGATTGATCACTTCGTCGTTAACCGTCTGGTCGTTGATGTGCAGCAGGCCGGTGCGCAGGCGTTCGCCGAGCTTCAGCGCGCGGCCGACGTTGCTGGACACGATGGCCATCGACAGACCGTATTCGCTGTCGTTGGCCAGCTGCACGGCCTGGTCGTCATCGTCGAACGGAACCACCACGGCCACCGGCGCGAAGATTTCCTCGTTGAACGCCGGGTTGTCGGCGGCCACGTTGCCGAGCACGGTGGGCGCGAAGAACAGGTCCTGGTGGGTGCCGCCGGCTTCCAGGGTGGCACCGGCCTTGACCGCGTCGGCCACCACGCGGGCGGCGTGGTCGCGCTGGGTGGCGTTGATCAGCGGTCCGATCGCCACGTCTTCGCGTGCCGGGTCGCCGACCTTCAGCGACTTCGCCTTGGCCACCAGCTTTTCCAGGAACGCGGCATGGATCTTCCTGTGCACCAGCACGCGGCCGGTGGCCATGCAGATCTGGCCCTGGTGCAGGTACACGCCCCAGGCAGTGTTGGCCACGGCCAGATCGAGGTCGGCATCGTCGAGGATGATCAGCGAGTTCTTGCCACCCAGTTCCAGCGAGACCTTCTTCAGGTGCTTGCCGGCCGCTTCGCCGACCTTGCGGCCTGCGGCGGTGGAACCGGTGAACTGGATCATCGCCACGTGCGGATCACTGGTCAGCGCGGCACCGGCGGCGCCGTCACCGGGCAGCATGTGCAGCACGCCGGCCGGCAGCCCGGCCTGTTCGAACAGGCGGGCGATGACCGCACCACCGCACACCGCGGTGCGCGGGTCGGGCTTGAGCACCACGGCATTGCCGAGCGCGATGGCCGGTGCCACCGCGCGCATGGCCAGGTACAGCGGGAAATTGAACGGTGAGATGACCCCGACCACGCCCAGCGGACGGCGCCGGGCCAGATTCAACCGGCCCGGTTCGGAGGGCAGGATTTCACCCGTGCTGCGCGAGGGCAGCGCGGCGGCTTCGTGCAGCGCCTTGATGGTCACCTTGGCCTCGAAGCCGGCCTTCAGGCGGGTCGAGCCGCTTTCGCGCACCAGCCAGTCCACCAGGGTGTCGATGTTGTCTTCGGCCAGGCGCGCGGCCTGGCGCAGCACCTGCGCACGCTGTTCATAGGGGGCGGCGGCCCAGCCCTGCTGGGCCTGCGCGGCGGCGGCGGCCGAGGTGGCGACCTGGGCGGCGTCGGCCAGGCCGACCTCGCCGAGGGTCTGGCCGGTGGCCGGTTCGATCACCGGCTGGCGCTGGCTGGCGGCCTGCCACTGGCCGTCGAAGAAGGCGCCGGACCAGAGTTCGTCCGGCAGCCACGGGGAAGATGCAGTCATGAGGTGTCCTCCTGTGTCGTGCGTCCATTGCACGCCTGGCCCGCCGCGCAGGCAATCGGCCATCGGTGCGATCTCGGCAAGGGCTTGAATGGATGGGATTTTCCAGCATCACCACTGTCCAGTGCGTGGACAGTGAACGGCGCGGCCGCGGGCGACTGCCTACAATGGCGGCCCCCGCCAGCCGAAGCGCCCGCCATGACCGACCCCGCCCTGCCCACCGACGACCCGATCGCCGCCACCCGCCTGTGGCTGGAGCGCATCGTGATCGGCCTGAACCTGTGCCCGTTCGCCAAGGCCGTGTACGTGAAGGACCAGGTCCGCTTCGTGCTCAGCGATGCGACCACGCCCGAGGCGCTGGTTGAACAGCTGGCCGAGGAACTGGTGCTGCTGCGTGACACTCCGGCCGAGCAGATCGACACCACCCTGATCGTGCATCCGCAGGTGCTGACCGATTTCCTCGACTACAACGACTTCCTCGATAACGCCGACGCCGCCATCGAGGCGCTGGACCTGCAGGGCATCCTGCAGGTGGCCAGCTTCCACCCGGGCTACCAGTTCGATGGCGTGGCCGCCGACGATGCCAGCAACTACACCAACCGCGCGCCCTTCCCCACCCTGCACCTGCTGCGCGAGGAAAGTGTGGAACGCGCCGTGGACGCCTTCCCGGACCCGGATGTGATCGTCGAGCGCAACATCCAGACCCTGGACCGCATCGGCGTGGCCGGTTGGCACCGCCGCCTGCGCGGGGAAGACCTGTCGTGAGCGCGGTTCCGCCCATCGCCGCGTGGCCGGCGGCACCGCTGCAGGGCAAGGTGGTGCTGATCACCGGCGGGGCAAACGGCATCGGCCGCGGCGTGGCGCAGGCCGTGCTGGGCGCCGGTGGCCGCGTGCTGATCGGCGACCTGGACGTGGAAGCGGGCCAGGCCTGCCTGGACGAATGGCAGCGTGGCGACGATGCCGCGTTCCAGCGCCTGGACATCGCCGACGAAGCCAGCGTGCGTGACTTCATCGGCGCGGCGCAGCAGCGTTTCGGCCGCATCGATGGCCTGGTCAACAACGCCGGCATCGCCGGCCCGCACGGCACCGTGCTGCAGGAGATGGAGTGGGACGAGTGGCAGCGACGGCTGTCCTCGCTGCATGGCGCGTTCCTGTGCAGCAAGCACGCGCTGCCGGCGCTGAAGGCCAGCGCGGCCGGTTCGATCATCAACGTCGCCTCCACCCGCGCGTGGCAGTCGGAAGCCAACAGCGAGGCCTATGCCGCGGCCAAGGGCGGGCTGGTGGCCTTCACCCACGCGCTGGCGATCAGTGCCGGCCCGGCGGTGCGGGTGAACAGCATCAGCCCCGGCTGGATCGGCACCACCGCCTGGCAGGCTCCTTCGCGGCGGCATGCGCCGGAGTATTCGGCCAGCGACCACGGCCAGCACCCGGTCGGGCGCGTGGGCGAGCCCGAAGACATCGGCGCACTGGCGGTGTACCTGCTGTCGTCGCTGTCCGGTTTCAGCACCGGGCAGGATTTCATCGTCGACGGCGGCATGACCCGGAAGATGATCTACGCCGATTGACCCGTTTCCGGTAGTGCCGGCCGCTGGCCGGCATGTACGTGGATGACAGCGACGTGCCAACCAAGGTTGGCACCTACCAGGGTAAATTCCAGTAGATCCACGCCATGCGTGGATGACGCGCCCGCGTTTACGCCATGCCCGAATGGCGCAGCAACGCGTCGATCTGCGGCGCGCGGCCGCGGAACGCCTTGAAGTTCTCCGCCGCCGGACGGCTGCCGCCGCGCGAGAGGATCTCGTCGCGGAAGCGCGCACCGGTTTCAGCCAGCGCCTGCGGCGCTTCTTCGAACGCCGCATAGGCATCGGCGCTGAGCACCTCGGCCCACTTGTAGCTGTAGTAACCGGCCGCGTAGCCGCCGGCGAAGATGTGGCTGAACTGGTGCGGGAAGCGATTCCAGGCCGGCGGATGGTTCACCGCCACTTCGCTGCGCACGCGATCCAGCAGCGCCAGCACGCTGTCCTGCGCCGGTTCGAACTGGCTGTGGATCAGCATGTCGAACAGGCCGAATTCCAGCTGGCGCACGGTGGCCATGCCGCTGTGGAAATTGCGCGCCGCCAGCATGCGCTCGTACAGCGCGCGCGGCAGCGGCTCGCCCGTGTCCACGTGCGCGGTCATGCCCTGCAGGTGGTCCCATTCCCAGCAGAAGTTCTCCATGAACTGGCTGGGCAGCTCCACCGCATCCCACTCCACGCCGTTGATGCCGGCCACGCCGAGTTCGCCGATGCGGGTCAGCAGCTGGTGCAGGCCGTGGCCCATTTCATGGAACAGCGTGGTCACTTCGTTGTGGCTGAAGGTGGCCGGCTTGCCGTTGGCGCCGCGGCCGAAGTTGCACACCAGGTAGACCAGCGGCGTTTGCACGCTGCCATCGGCACGCTCGCGGCGGTTGCGGCAATCATCCATCCACGCGCCACCGCGCTTGCCTTCGCGCGCGTACAGGTCGAGGTAGAACTGGCCGACCAGCGCGCCCTGCGCATCGACCAGGCGGAAGAAGCGCACGTCCTCGTGCCACACCGGCGCGCTGTCTTCCTGGACACGCAGGCCATACAGCTGCTCGATCACCGAGAACAGGCCGCCGAGCACCTTCGGCTCGGTGAAATACTGCTTCACTTCCTGCTCGGAATAGCTGTAGCGCGCCTGCTTCAAGCGGTCGGCGGCGAACGCCAGGTCCCAGGCCTGCAGGCTGTCGATGCCCAGCTGTTCACGGGCGAACTGTTCCAGCTCGGCCCGGTCCTTGCCGGCGAACGGCTTGGCACGCACGGCCAGGTCACGCAGGAAGGCCAGCACTTCGGCCGGGTCCTGCGCCATCTTGGTGGCCACCGAATAATCGGCGTAGGAGGCAAAACCCAGCAGCGCGGCCAGTTCGGCGCGCAGGGCGAGGATGCGGTCGATGTTGCCGCCGTTGTCCAGCGCTTCATCGCCGAATTCGGACGCACGCTGTGCGCTGGCGCGGTACAGGATCTCGCGCAGGTCGCGGTCCTCGCCCCAGGTCTGCACCGGCAGGTAGCACGGCATCTGCAGGGTCAGTTTCCAGCCGGGCTTGCCGTCCTTTTCAGCGGCGGCACGGGCAGCGGCCTTGACGTCGTCCGGCACGCCGGCCAGGCGCGCTTCGTCTTCCACGATCAGCGACCAGGCATCGGTGGCGTCGAGCACGTTCTGCGAGAACTTCGCCGACAGCGCCGACAGCTCTTCCTTGATCGCGGCAAAGCGCTGCTGGGCGTCGGCGTCGAGTTCGGCACCACCCAGGCGGAAATCACGCAGGGTGTTGTCCAGCACCTTGCGCCGGGCCTCGTCGAAGCTGGCCGCTTCCGGGCTGGCGGCCAGCGCCTGGTACTGGCGGTACAGCGCCAGGTTCTGGCCCAGCGCGCTGGCGAAGCGCGTCACCCGCGGCAGGTTGCTGTTGTAGGCCTCGCGCAGCTCGGGGGTGTTGACCACGCCCTGCAGGTGGCCGACCAGGCCCCAGGCGCGCCACAGGCGTTCGGTGGCATCGTCCAGCGGGGTCACGAAGGTTTCCCAGCGCACCGGCTGCACCTGCTCGGCCGTTTTGACGGCTGCTTCGGCGTCGGCCAGCAGCACATCCAGCGCCGGCGCCACGTGCTCGGGGCGGATCGCCTCGAAGGGCGGCAGGCCGGAAGCATCGAGCAGGGGGTTGGCAACGGTCACGGCAGATCTCCAGGAAACGGGCCCGGCAGGCGGGCATCCCTGTCCATATGGCGCTGGCCGGGCCGCCAGACAAGGGGCATCGCCAGTAGACCCACGCCACGCGTGGATGGCGCTTTCCCGGGAACCCCGGCATTCACGTCGGCCTTACGGGTGCGCGCCGAAGCTGGCACTGCGGGGGAGACCGCAGCGGTACGTCACGAGGAGGCCCCACATGGAAGGTCTGGCTCCAAGCACCACCGCGTCATCCGCCCGTTCACTGGCGCTGACCGCCACCACGGACGAGCTGTCCTGGATCGCCGCGCTCTGCGATGCGGGCGACGATGCACCGCGCCACCTGGCCCAGCTGAAGGCCTTGCAACGTCAGGGGGGCCGGCTCAGCGAAACGCAGGAGTGGTACCCGTTCGAAGTGATCGAACGCGGTGCCAGCCGACTGCAGCCGGGCCACGAGCGCGAGTTCGTGATCTGCGTGCTGCTGTGGCTGAAGGCGCTGGCCCAGGGCCGCGCCAGCGTGCTGGACCCGCACCTGCACCAGGACGACCGCGCGATGGACATCGAGGCGTTGCCCGATGCCCTGCGTGACATCCTGCTGGATGCGTTCATGGATGCGGGGTATTGAGCGCCGAGGGGCCTGTGACCGGTGACCGGTGACCGGTGACCGGTGACCGGTGACCGGTAGAGTCGACTGTTAGTTGTGATCTCTCTGTAGGTTGTTCATCCGGGACATCTTTGGAAAATGGTGGTTACCACACCTCTCCAGACCCCAAAGAGCCCGGATGAACAACCATAAAAATGCCCGTTTGACGCCGTTTAG
>JAAIGF010349455.1_pt1 | contig 20654 bp, 25 predicted proteins | sample 6487441 | NCBI WGS metagenome assembly JAAIGF01 (sample SAMN13974129, study PRJNA590717) | phyllosphere metagenome | biome: pepper field; feature: multiple bacterial spot infested pepper fields; material: pepper leaves; isolation source: leaves from pepper fields | host: Capsicum annuum ... | reverse complement strand
CTTCGGCGGAGGCCTCCCCCCGCCCTCGCCCCCATCCTGTCAGACCGCGCGGTGCGGCAACGCGATCTCCACAGGGCTTGCCCTGGCCACCGGGGGAATGAGAAAGAGCCGCGGAATGCTCCGCGGCTCTTCGTGTGGTGGGTTGTTCGAACTTCTCCAGAGGACCACGGTTTCCGCGGGAGTTTCGCGTGCAGCGGATCTCAATCCTCCGAGGCCGAGGAGATAATCCTCTGGCATAGCGGTTCCTACCGCGGCTCTGCTCAGCGCAAAGCTTTCAGGGCGGCCGCTGCCGCGGCCTTCTTCTCACTAACCCGCCAGTTTCGGGCAGCCGGGCTGCGCGCCGCAGAGCGCGACCTCTTTCCTCCGCGCACAGAAGCCGCCAAGGCCGCAGCGACTTCTGCAGCGGGCTCATCGGAGATCCAGTAGAGCATCACCTTCCCGATGTTCTTCGCCACGATTTGGTCGAGCTCGTCATCGGCACCCGTCGCTGCAAGAACGATGGCTGCGGCTGACGCTTCCTGTGCGGAGGAAGTCAGCCTCGACTCGACCTCCGCCCAAACCTCCGCACGTTCGGCCGCCCGGAGCGGAATCGTGATGAACGCCCACAAATGCTGATCGCCCGCCCCTCCGACGTCGAGAGTGTCGGCAAGCAGGAGACGAACGGCGCTCGCGTAGACGTCGTAGTCGGCCGCCGCGAGCGCATAGGCGAACGACGATCGCGCCGGAACTGGCGGTTGCAAGACAGCAATCTTGTGCAGCAATCCAGCGACAGCCGGGTCCGCTTCGCTTAGGTCGAGCGTACGGGTAGCGACAGCGGTCATCGCGTCTTCCGATTCGGCGGATAGCGCGAGCTCCATCGCATTTTCGAGCGAAAGCACGCGGGACAACGGGTTGGCGCGTGTCTTCATTGCTTCCGTCGGCTCAGCATCCTCAAGGAGGACGTCAACGTGCGCGGTGAGGTTTGAATCCACGAGTCCGCGGCTGTCGAAGAGGTCGAACAACGCCCAGTAGACCGCTTCGGGCGCCTCCTCAACGTATGGCGTGACCGTCGTGACTACCGCGGGTGACAATTCTTTCGACCACGGCAGCTGGGAAAGTGAGGTCAGTGCTCGCACCCGGTGCGCCCCGCCGTAAGGAAGGATCGCTCCGAGCGCGTTAAGCAACTCACGCTCGCAGTCGAGGGAGACGCGCCCGGTCGCCATAAGGAGGGCTGCCGCTTCTGTAGCGTCGGCGCTGTAATCGATGGAGCGTTGGAACAGCGGTACAAGCTCCGCCATCGCCTTGTCGCCCCAGTCAGTTGGCGCCCCCGCCGTCAAGATATGCGGGGCGAGACCTGCGACGAACGCTCGCGTGTCCTGGTCTCCAAGCGCAGCAACCCAGGACGATACAACAGCGATGGACGCAGAGTCTTCCATCTGTGGAAGAAGCGCGGACATACTGCGAACCGTCTCCCCGCGGGGGACGTCCTCCGTATCGTTGCCGCCAGGGTGCCGAATCCAATCGTCGATGAGGGCTTTGGCGAGGGAGCTATGGGCCTTCGCCCCTCGGGTGACCATTGCGGTGAGGACCGGAAGAGCTAGAGATGCTGGATACGCGTCGGAATCCACCCACCCAGCAATCAAAGACGATCCGACGCTGGCAGCAGAATGAGGGGTGGAGGTACCCTTCCAATATCCGAACTTCGGATTCTGGGAGGCCATCCGGATCGTGACCGCCGCGAGGCCGTCCTGCATCTCGCGTGCGGGCTCCGCATCGTCATCGAGTGACTTCTGAGCAGTGGTTGCCGATTGCAGGAGGTCAGCGAGCTGCTCATCCGTGAACGTGTATGCGCGAGCACATTCAAGCGCGATCGCCGATTCGAGAGTGTCCGCCCCTACTTCAATCGCAGCGCGGAGTGCCTTCATGTCGGGCACCGGGACCGGTTCCGACACCTGGGAAGTGATCGCAAACACATTCGCGAAGTCGTCTTCGTTCGCCACAGCGGTCTCACCTGGGTTTGCAGCCAGCTCAACGGCGCGTCCGAGAAGGCCTACGGCAAAGGCATCACCTAGATCAGCCCGGGTCCAGCGGTCGATGTCGCTCCAAGATTCCACCTGCGCGATTCGCCCTTGCGCCCAGGATGAGAATGCCTCGTCGCCGAGCACGGCGCGGATCTGCGCACGAGCGGCCCACAGAATTGCCTCGTCGTCGCGCTCGGAGACTTCCAAGACGAGTCGGGCCAGGATCCTCGAATCCTCCGCAACAGCGGACTCGGCAAGCACGAGGGCACCAGCGACATCAGCAACAGCCTCGGGCCGTCGGTTAGCGGCGGCAGCCACCGCGCGGGCGACATCCTGGTCCTGAAGTGCCTTAGTGGATGGTGCGGCCTGGATAACGGCCGGTGCGGCGTTTGCGATCTCGGGGTCTTCGAGTTCACGTAGGACCGATATCAAAAGCTCTCGGAACAACGCGACTGCCTCGGCGCCGGCTGAGTGGGCCGCGTCGGCGAGATCGGCAAGGACAGCAGACTGGTTGTTCGCGAGAGCGGAACGGAGCTCGCGTGCTTCTGCGTTCCCCAGCGCGAAGCTGAAACGGTCCTGCCCGAGGTAGAAGAATGCGCTGGTAGCCGAAATGCCGTCTCGAGTTCAGCCGCTGATCTCGAGTTCGTCTGACACTCCAGCCTCCAATCCACTGCCAACACATGCGCGAGCGTCGCATCGACGGGTGCGGGATGTCCGCCTTGAACCAACGAATTTGGGACACTTCGTAGCCAGACGGCATGTAAGGGGTAGGAGCGTGCGAACGCGGCATTTTGAGAGGACCGTATCGTGGAGAACTTTGACGAAACGCTGAAAGCAGCCGACCCGGCGCGCGGCCTCGACACTACGACACTCACTCCAGTGGCCCGAGCTATGTGGGAGAGAGCGCAGGAACGATCCAATTCTGGTGTTCGGCGTCCTCGACGAGCTCGGCGCCGGATCCTCTTGCCGGTGGGCATTGCCGTCGCGATCGCCACCACCGGCGCAGCGGCCGCGACCCCGTTCTTCCTGGGCCTCGGAGAGGAACGAACCTCCGTCCAACCCGACGCACAGATCCCGATCGTCTACGAAACGTTGTCAGGGGAACTCGTGGAATGCACGTACAGCCTCTACGTTGGGCCAGCCGAGCGCTCCGGATCGGTAGTGCGGGTTGCGGACGCACTCGCCTCGACCATATGGGACGGTATCGGCCAAGAGATCTACGATTACGCCATGGCGAACCCTCGCGAGCCTCGCGCGGGCGAGACTTGGGAAGACCGTTCTCAACGCGCCCGCGACATCATGTCATTCCAACTAGCGATCGTTCCAATAGTCGAGCGCCGGCTGCCCGCTGATCTCCAAGGAGTCGCTGAGCAGTGGCGCAGCACCGACACGTGCTCAGGACCTTTTCGGTGAGCAATCCTGAAGATTGGGCCACCACCGTCGTCGAGAGCAACGGCGCTGATCTCTTGCGTTACATCTCAAGGCGCTCCGCGACCGAGCGGGCAGAGTTGCTGAACGAAACACTCTCGATCATCTGGGAGCGTCGCAGCGCGGTTCCGGCGAATCCGGTGGAGGCAAGGATGTGGTCGTTCGGAGTGGCCCGAAATGTCCTGCGGCAGCATCGGCGGCGCCTGACCCAGCAAAAGCGCCTTCTTGAGGCGATCCGTCTCGAGATTGACGGCACGGACACCGCTTCGGCCGATCCTGAGCACTCGGTGGAACTGAGTGAACGAGTAAGGCGAGTCCATCAGGCTCTGCGCGCTCTGCGCCCTGCCGATCGCGAGCTGGTGGTCTTGGTGCACTGGGACGGATTTACCGTTAGCGATGCCGCCACGCTTTTGAAATTGAACCCCTCGACCGCCCGAACCCGCTACAGCCGAGCAAAACAACTCCTTGCCTCTCAGCTCGCCGAGTATGGCGCTCTCAAACCGCCAAACGCTCCGAAAGCCCGGGCCGATGTCGAAACGTAGTCTGACAAGAAGGTGCCCTGACGTTCTCCCTGCGGAGCCGCCGACCGCGTGACCTGCCCGACCAGATCACGCTCCCTTCAGCAGGGGCCCACCCGTATCGCCAAGAGGCTCGGCCTCGTGCGGCCCGCCTTTTGGTTTGCCAGTCATTCGATCGTCTCGAAGGAAGTCAGGATCACCATGATGCTGCGGACGGCTAACTCGTCGAGGTCGTGTTTGGCAGTGATCCTCGTGATCGTCTCTGCCGATGGTCTGCCGGCGAACCTCGCGAGCACCCTCGCGAGCTCGGGGTGCTCCGGGAGGAGGAGGTTGAGTGCGGCTTCGCAGCGTTCCGCTCTGTCGGCACGTTGACGTTGGCGTCTCCGGCGAGTGGCAGCGAGCTGTAGCTCTGCCCTGCGACGGCGGCGGAGCTCCGCCTGCCCGTCGGGCGTAGACGCAAGGGCGAGCCAAGCGTCGAGGTGGTCGACGTCCCGCTGTACGAGTCCGCGCCAGGATGACGCGACGCGGTGCGACAGCGTGATGGCCTTGTCCCTGGGGCAGCGGGTGCGTTCTAGGTCCCAGCCGGGCGGGATATCGTCGTCCACCCATGCCAGCGGGCGTCCTGCCCAGCGCGGATCCTCGCCGAGTTGCGCGATTTTCCATTCCGACGGGTCGCGGAAGGAAGAACCGTTGTCGACGATCGCGACGGGCAGTTTTGGGAACCCGAGGATGGGACTGAAGTAGGTGTTGGCGTGGTCTTGCCACGTCGTGGCCCACACCACCTCGACGCTGCGGCGGATGAGGTCGTGGACCCAGGCCACTCCTACGCCCGAGAACTCTTCCCCGTCCTCGTCGGTGAACTCGCCGCATTCGTCCCAGGGTGGCTGAGAGTGATGCAGGGTGGGGTAGGCGTCGCGTCGGAATGTGATCTGCGCTGAGATGATGCCCTCGCGCACGGGACTTCCTTCGCGAGTCGGAGGTATCCGGAGCACGCCGTCGAGGTCGATCGCAACCACCGGCCGGAACCTCTGGACGTTCACAGTCGGGTGCCGCCTTCGCCAGCCGCGCGGCAGGACTCCGAACCGTATTTCATTTTTGTCATTTCGCCCCTCCGCGCGTCATCGTCCTCGCGGGCTGTCTCCCGCGAGCGTGCTGTCCTACTGTGGGAGTCGTGACCGGGGCTAGCCGCGTGGACGCGGGCGCGCCTGGCTCGATGTTGCGAGGGTCGCTCCGGCGAACGCCTTCGCGTGGTCCACGGCTGTGCGTCATGACGACCAGGCCGCCGCCGTGTTGCGTGCTTCTCGGACTATTGCTGCAGCGTTCCCGGCGGCGAGCTCTTCGATGCGCCGGCGAGACACTCCGCCCGGTCGCATGATCGGCGCGTTGAGCCATTGCGCCCACATCCACGGAGCCTGAGGACCGTTCGCGAGCTCCTGTAGGACTGCTTCAAGGCCCGGGACAACATGGCCCGCTCGAGTCTGGAAGGCCGGGTACAGATCGACACCGTCCGAGGTGCTGAGACGGAGAACCCGCAGTTCGCGCACGGCAGCCGCGAGCTCCGACGGCGTCATGCCAAGCTCCCGTTGCAGCGACTCGGCTATGTAACACGGGCCGACGACCTTCGCCCACGGGTTCGCGCCCGACGGTTCAGTCATCGCTGCTCTGCTGGTCATCGTCGCTGCGTTCAACCGCAGACTTCTTGGCGCGGTCGACGCTCCGCTTGACGGCTCCGATGATGTCACGGTTCCGAAGCAGGTCGATCACGAACCATTCGTCGATACGGCCTCCGAGTCCCTGCCGGAGGACTTCGGTGATCACGTTGTACGTCACGATCTGATCGGCACTGAGGCCGCTGCTCGCGGCGAGACGGTCCTCTTCGGTCGGGCGCCGGCCGACGTCCATCCAAGGGTGTTCTTCACCGTGGAGTACTCGCGCGCGCATCGCTCTCATGTGATCCCTGCCGCGCCGTTTGTGGTGCTGGCGGAGGCGGGCGAGCTCCCTCTGGCCCTCCAAAGTCGTCGTCATCTCAAGCCACTGCGTCATCTCGGCGAGGTCCTCGGGCATCGCGGTGGCAAACCATGGGAACGCGGTGACCATAGAGATTGACCGATCGCGAGGATGACGAGCCAGTCCAAGCGCGCCTCCACCTTCAGGAGCCGGGTCGTCCAAGGTGAGCAGGATGGGCCTTCCCGGGTACCGTCTCGCGAGGGGCGCGATATGAGCATCCGCGTCAGAGGTCATCGCGGCCATGGAAGGGTCGTAGACGTTCTCGAAGCGTGGGAGGCCGAGGCGCGCACCGAAATACGTGTCGACATGCTCCAGCCAGACCGAGCTCCAGACCACCTCGTAGCCCCGGGCGACCATCGCCTTCACCCACTCAACGCCCGGCCGATTGAAGCAATACGCCTTGATGCTCCGGCCGCGCTCATCCCACTCCGGTTCAACGAGTGTTCGAGGCCACCTCTGTTCGGAGAACTCCACCTCAGCAACGACGTTGTTCGGGAACAGCGGGTTGCCATCGGGTCCGTTGGCATGTGAAGTCAGCAGTCCGGACACCTCGATCGCCACGACCGGCCGATACCGGGAGCCACTCACCATCGTCGACGCCTCACCAGCCACGGATGGTCTTGAGGGATGGGAACTCAACGGAGAGGTCCCTCAGGTCAAGGATGCCGAGGCTACCCTCCTGCTCATTGCATCCGAACGAGATCACCCGACGCCCGTCCTCGGCCTGACCAGCGCCCGCGGCGTGCATATGCCCGTTGCAGAGCAGGTCGGGGCGCACGGCGTCCCAGACTTTGCCGAGTCGAACGCGTGACGCGGCTGACTCGATGATCGACTCTCGAGGGAACCCATGCGGGTTCGTGCGGAGAATTTGTCGGACCACTTTCACCGGGGAGCCAGCGGGACTCTCGTGCGTCAACATGATGTCGGCTGGGCCGCCAGCGATCGCCGCCGCCACCTGCTCGTCAGTGATGGTCTCCTCGGGGAACCACTCGGCCGGCGTCCGCCAGTACCGGTCCACCGACGTCGCGCCCCCGAATGCAAGAATTTCCCTCCCCAAGCCCCGCATGCGGAACGGTCTGGGAAATATCCACGTGGACTCGCTCACCTGAACGGCCTGCCCCGGGTTCGCGTCGAGCAGAGGCTGGAACGCGGGATATGGGTCGTGATTGCCCGGAACCACCCCCACACTCTTGATGCCGAACTCGGACGCGAGCTCGTCCGATGCATCCAGGTCCATCCACCAGTCCCCGAGCTGGAGGATCGTCGTCACGTCTGGCGCCTCGGACCGGACTGTTCGCATGACGTTCCGCAGCCACGACACCGACCCATGGAAGTCACCAGCCACAGCGACCCGGGGCACCCCGAGCTCCCACACGTCTGCCGTCGCGTACGTCTTCACCCTGACCTCCAGTCAACCCAGACTTCGATCCCGGTATACCGGGATTCTGCCTGAGCAATCGGCACGGCGCAACGCCTGAACGTGGGCGAATGGCAATGCTGTGAGCCATACAGATGTGAAGGCGGTCGAAGATCGCGGGCCAGGGGCACGCCTACACCGCCGCGAACGACCTGGCTCGCGCAGCTATGCATCAGCCGTTCGCGAAAAGCCGACCTGCCGTTCACCACACAGAATGCTGAGGTGCAGTGAGACTTTGGCCTGGCTCGGTTGAGCCACGCGCAACGAGGTGCTGAGTATCGCGCTAGACCCTGTGCGAGGTGCTGTCCGTTCGGCGAGCACTCTCTGCCTGCTCGAGCTGACGAAACCGGGGCTGACCGCGTCGGCTGATCTTGATGCTCACCTGGAGCAGCAGACAGTTCGGCCTAGCGTTGCGGTGACAATGATGTCGAGGAATCAGCTTCATCCCGAAAACGGTCCACAGGATATTTCGGCATAGATGGGTTTCGGCACACAGTTTCGGCACGGCGTGTCGATGTCGACTCCGTGCCGGCGACGGCCGTCCCGGAATCGATCAGTTTCGGTCGGTTGAGGAAACCTCCAAAAACGAAACGCGATCGTGAAGCTCCGAAGTCGCCCGGACTTCTCCGCCGACCGCGAGGGGAAGCCGCCGATGTCGGACATATGAGGGATCGTGGTGACTATGAACTGACCAGGATCGCGAGGACGCCATGACCGGTAACGACGAGCCCGATGAGCATTCGTCTCCCGATGGCGTTCCCACTCTCAGCGAGTGGGCGACCAACCTAGCCTCTTCCGCCGATGAAGAGCGCGGGCGAGCGGAGGAGAAGTTCGATCGACTCGCTGGTGACCGCGAGTTGGCGGCTGCCCTTCGATCCAGCGGGTTCCGCGGCCGCAACTACGACCTGTTCGCGAACGAGATCGCAAAGTACGGGTGGGCGGTCATCCGCGGCTGGATCTACAAGGGTGAGATCCGCGGCGAGGTAAAGCGAAAGGGATTCGGCGCCCTCGACCCGGAGCCTCGCCCGGGCGCGATGATCGAGGACGCCGAAAGCCTCGCGGACGAGACAGTCGTACGAGCGCTCATCGCGTTCCGCGACAAGGTACTCATCCCCGGCAGATGGGATCCAGCTAAGGGGGCCTCCCTGCGAACGTTTTTCGTGGGGCAGTGCCTGTTCCAGTTCAGCAACGTCTACAAGCGGTGGCTGCGCGAAGAGATCCGGTCCTACGTTGAGCCCGAAGCACCACCCGCCACGTTGGACTGGGTAGACGATTTCGAAGACGGCCCCTCGACACCAACGATGCCGGATGCGGGGGAAGCAGCACAGGTCAAGGATGAGCTGCGGAGAGCTTTCGGGAAGATCACCGACGGCCGCGTTCGATCGGCGTTCTACCTTCACGCTGTGCATGGGTACACCCACGCTGAGATCGGTGAGAAGTTGAGCATGACCGCGAAGGCGGTGGAGTCTGCGATGGCGCGGGCTCGTCAGCAACTACGAGAGAGCAAGGAGTCAGCATGAGCGATCAGTTCAGAGGCAAGATCGAACGTTCCTCGTTTGGGACGCAGAGCGCCAAAGCCGCCCGGCGATCGGTGCCATCAACCAAGGCTCAGTCGCTGGTCTCCCGGTCCATGAAGGGATCAACCGCAGGAAAGTTCGAATCCGGCGGGGGGAAGTGAGCTCCGACGGATATATACCGAGATGTCGGGACCACAACTGAAAAGAGCCGCCCCGCTGCAACAGGACGGCTCACAAGCCCTGAGAAGTCAGGTCTCATCCAGAGCACTGACTGTACCGGAGTCAGCAGCCGCGAACCAGCGGCACTCCTCCTCACGGCACCTGACACCGAAAGAAGGAGTTCTCATGGGAACCGTTCACCGCTCCGCCAAGACCGGCCGTTTCGTGTCGAAGGCAACCACCGCCCGCTGGCCCGATAAGACCACCACCGAGCGGGTGGGCTCCGGCACCAGCAACTCGACGACGGTGCACCGTTCGGCCTCGTCTGGCCGGTTCGTGACCGAGTCGACTGCCAAGCGCAACCCAGATGGAACGATCAGCCAGCGCGTCTGATCCCCGCTCGGAGGCCCGCACGCTCAGGCGTGCGGGCCTCCGACATGCGTGGGGTGCCGCCACCTCAGACGAGCTCGCTCACGAGCTGCTCGATACGCGTGCGGATGTCGTCACGGATCGGACGCACGGCGTCGATGCCCTGCCCGGCCGGGTCATCGAGCTTCCAGTCCTCGTAACGCTTGCCAGGGAAGAAGGGGCACGCGTCGCCGCATCCCATCGTGATGACGACGTCCGAGGCCTGCACGGCTTCGGTAGTGAGGACCTTTGGCTGCTCGGCGGTGATGTCGATGCCCAGCTCGGCCATCGCCTGAACAGCGGTGGGGTTGATCTGGTCGGCGGGCATCGACCCCGCGGAGCGGACCTCGATGCGGTCGCCGGCGATGTCGCGCAGGAATCCCGCGGCCATCTGGGAGCGGCCGGCGTTGTGGACGCAGACGAACAGGACGGAGGGCTTGGTGTCAGTCATGGTGGCTCCGGTCAGCGGGTGGTAGTGAGTGTGGCAAGAAGATCGTCGACGCGGCGGGCGATGTCGTCGCGGATCGCTGCGACGCCTTCTGCGGAGGCGAGGGCGGGGTCACCGACGGTCCAGTCCTCGTAGCGGACGCCGGGGATGATCGGGCAGACATCACCGCAACCCATGGTGATGACGACGTCAGCTGCGCGGACTGCGTCATCGGTCAGCGGTTTCGGGAACCGCGGTTCGTCGTCGCCGGGGGTCAGCTCGTCGATGAGGGGCTGCACATGGGGGTGGATCTCAGCGGCCGGGGTCGATCCAGCAGAGCGCGCCACAACGGCGCCGCCCGAGCGCTGATTCACCAGCGCCGCGGCGAGCTGCGATCTACCTGCGTTCGCGACACAGACAAACAGCACCTGCGGCTGTCCCTGCGTGCGGTCACGGGTGATGTCGGTGAGTCGTTGGCGCGCGAAACGTTCGGTGAGCGACAGCAGGTGGTTCTTCACCCGAGCGCTTTTGGCCAAGGCCGTGTACGACTCGCGGACGATCGTCGCCACCAGGCTGCCGTCGAGCTGCGGGTAGTCCTGACTGAGCGCTTCTGCGAGGTGGGTGAGAGCGTCGTCGACGTTCTCGAGCCCCGCATGCTCAGCGCGGACGGGGGCGACGGCCGCGGGCGCGAACGAGTCCAGCAGCGTCGTCACGGCCGGGCGAAGGGCCGGGGCGATCCGGTACCAGACCCACGTGCCACGCCGCTCGGAGGTAAGCACGCCGGTGTCGCGGAGCACCTTCAGGTGGTGCGACACGGTGGGCTGGGACACCTCGGCCAGTTCCGCGAGGTCGCACACGCACGATTCACCGCGCGCGTCGGTGGCGATCGCGGAAAGCATCCGCAGCCGCAGCGGATCGGATAGCGCCTTCAGCGTGGTGGCGATCGCGGCGGCCGCGTCGTCCCCGATCGCGTGCGTTGGGGACGGGGCGCAAGTATCTTCTGCGGTGGTGATCGTGGCGCTCATCATCGAGTCCTTTCCAGGGCAGGTTCGGGAATCGCGTAGGGGTCGGTGTGGAACCATGCCCGCGCGGCCCACAGTGAGACGTAGACCAGGCCGACGAGCACGGGGACCTCGATCAGTGGCCCGACAACACCTGCGAGGGCTTGCCCGGACGTGGCGCCGAACGTGCCGATCGCGACGGCGATGGCGAGTTCGAAGTTGTTGCCCGCCGCGGTGAACGCGAGCGTCGATGAGCGGGCGTAGCCCAGGCCGAGAGTCTTACCGGTGATGAGGCCGGCGAACCACATGACGGCAAAGTACACCAGCAGCGGGACCGCGATCCGCACGACGTCGAGCGGCCGCGAGGTGACCTGTTCCCCCTGGAGGGCGAACAGCAGCACGATCGTGAACAGCAGCCCGTACAGCGCCCACGGTCCGATCTTGGGCAGGAATGAGCCCTCGTACCAGGCGCGGCCCTTGCGACGTTCCCCGATGAGACGGGACGCGAACCCGGCGACCAGTGGCACGCCGAGGAAGATGAGCACGTTGAGCGCGATCTGCCACACGGACACGTCCAGGCCTTGGCTGTCGAGGCCGAGCCAGCCGGGGAGGACGGTGAGGTAGAACCAGCCGAGGATCGAGAACGCGATGACCTGGAACACCGAGTTGATCGCAACAAGCACGGCCGCAGCTTCCCGGTCACCGCAAGCGAGGTCGTTCCAGATCACGACCATGGCGATGCAGCGTGCGAGGCCGACGATGATCAGTCCCGTCCGGTACTCGGGCAGGTCCGGCAGGAACACCCACGCCAGGGCGAACATCAATGCAGGGCCCGCGATCCAGTTCAGCGCCAGCGACGAAACGAGGAGCTTCTTGTCGCCGGTCACGGCGGCGACCTTGTCGTATCGGACCTTCGCGAGCACCGGGTACATCATGACCAGCAACCCGAGCGCGATCGGAATCGAGATCCCACCGACCTCAAGGTGTGACAGCAGTTCGGACAGCCCCGGGATGAACCGGCCCAGGAGGATGCCGCTGCCCATCGCCAAGCCGATCCACAGCGGTAGCCACCGGTCGAGGGTCGAGAGGCGGCGAGTAGCGGGTGCTGCGTTGCTCACGCGAAAGCCTCCGCCAGGGCGGGAACATCGAGCGCGGCGAGGTAGTGCTGCGCGTCCTGTGCTGCCGCGCATCCGGTCCCGGCAGCGGTGATCGCCTGCCGGTAGGTGTGGTCGACGAGGTCGCCGGCGGCGAACACCCCGGTGAGCGAGGTGCGCGTGGACGGGTGCTCCACCAGCACGTAACCATCGGCATCGGTGGCGACCTGGCCGGTGACGAGTTCGGAGCGAGGGTCGTGACCGATAGCAACGAACACGCCCGACACGGGGAGGTCACGCTCAGCACCGGAGACGGTGTCCCGCAGGCGAACTCCGTGCACCTTCTCTTCCCCCTGCAACGCCGCGATCTCGCTGTTCCACGCGACGTCGATCTTCGGGTGCTCCAGCACCCGCTGCGCCATGATCTTCGACGCCCGGAACGAGCTGCGGCGGTGAACAACGGTCACATTCCGAGCGAACCGGGTCAAGAACAGTGCCTCCTCCATGGCCGAGTCACCGCCACCGACCACGACGATGTCCTGGCCCCGGAAGAAAAACCCATCGCACGTCGCACACCACGACACGCCATGACCCGACAGGCGCTCCTCGTCGGGAAGCCCGAGCTTCCGGTACGCCGACCCCATGGTGAGGATCACCGCGCGGGCGTGGAACGTCTCCCCGGCGCCCGTCTCGATGACTTTCGTGTCGGATTCGAGATCGACGCGGATCGCGTCGTCGAGGAGGATGCGGGCGCCGAAGCGTTCGGCCTGCCGGCGCATCGTGTCCATCAGCTCTGGGCCCTGGATGCCATCGACGAACCCGGGGAAGTTCTCCACCTCCGTAGTCGTCATAAGCGCACCGCCCGCGGTGACAGAACCCGCGATGACGACGGGGGCGAGCCCGGCCCGCGCCGCGTACACCGCCGCCGTGTAGCCCGAGGGGCCCGACCCGACGATGACCAGCTCAACCTCTTGAATCGACATGTATCTATATTGACAGGTGCCTATGCAGGACGCAATCCTGATCATCGACACCGCAACGTACCGAGGAGAGCCGCATGAAACCGACCGTCCTGTTCATCTGTCAGCACAACGCCGGCCGCTCTCAGCTCGGCGCCGCTCTCCTCGAGCACCTTGCAGGGGGCCGCTTCACCGCAGCGTCCGCCGGTCTCGCCCCGGCCGAGACGGTGAACCCTGCCATCGCCGCGACCGTTGCCGAGCTGGGAATGGACATCACGGGGCGCGTGCCCCGCGCGGTGACGCCTGCTGACTTGGAGGCTGCCGATGTCGTGGTTCTCATGAAGCCCGGGTTGGCGCTGCCCAGCGCTCCGCGCGGGGAGGTTCTGGAATGGTCCTTCCCCAACCCTGAGTCCTGGGATGCCGACGCTGTCCGCCCGCTGCGCGAAGCAGTGTCCAACAAGATCCAGGCGACTCTTCTCACCCGTTGATCTGGTGATGAGGGGACAGGCCGCCGGCCTGGCCCCTCATCGTTTTTAGCCGGGCGCCGACGCCCGTCCGATCTGCAATACCGGAGGCGCGCAGCACGCCCCGCCTAGCGACGCCCCGGATGCATCAAACAGCCCTGCGCCGCCGCAAACACCAGTGTCCGGGAGGACGAGCTCGACGCGGCGGGCGGCTTCGCGGTCGCCCGCCATTTCAGCTGCAACGCTGCGGACTTGCTCGTACCCGGTGAGCGCGAGGAATGTCGGCGCACGGCCGTAAGACTTCGCCCCGACGAGGTAGAAGTCAGGTTCGGGCTGGGCGAGGTCGGCGGCGCCGGTCGCGGCGACGGACCCGCAGGAGTGGACGTTCGGATCCACCTCCGCGGCGATCCTAACCGGCGCCTGCAACGTCGGGTCCAGCTCCAACCGCAGCTCGGAGAGGAACGACAGGTCGGGGCGGAAGCCAGTGAGCACCACCACCCGGTCGGCCGTGAGAGTGCGACCGTCCTCCGCGACTAGGACGGGGCGCTCACCGTCACGGGTCACGCGCTCGACCCGGAACCCGGTGACGAGGGATACCAGGCCGGCATCGACGTGCTCTTTCGCTTTGATCCCCAGCGCGCCGCGTGCGGGCAGCTCGTCAGCGTCGCCCCCACCAAAGGTGTTCCCGACGGCCGCTCGGCGCAGCGCCCAAGTCACCGTCGTCGACGGGTCCCGGCGAGCCATGCGGGCAAGGGCCAGCACGGCCGTCACGGCCGAGTGCCCCGAACCGATAACAACGGTGTGCTTGCCTGCGAAACCAGCACGGTCACGAAAGTCGGGGATGCGGTACGAGAGCAGGTCCGCGGACGCCGCCTCACCGATGGCGGGGAGCCCGTCAGCTCCCGCCGGGTTGGGGGTCGACCAGGTGCCGGATGCGTCAATCACAGCTCGGGCTTGCAGCCGATACTCCTCCCCTTGAGCAGGCGATACGTGAACGGTAAACGGCTGATCCCCGCGGCCAGCATCGACAAGGCGGTCCCGGCCGAGCCGCGAAACCCCCGTCACCCGGGCACCGAAGCGGACGCGATCACCCAGGGCAGCAGCCAGGGGCGCGAGGTATTTCTCGATCCACTGCGCCCCAGTGGGGTACCCCGTCGTCGGAGCTTGCCACCCCAAGCCGTCCAGGAGACGAGCGCCCGCCGCGTCGATCAGCTCAGGCCACTCGGAGAACAGCCGCACGTGCCCCCATTCCGCAACCGCAGCCGCGGGAGAACTGCCAGCCTCAAGCACCACAACGGGCACACTTCGCTCGACCAAATGCGCGGCCGCGGCAAGACCCTGAGGACCCGCGCCGATTACAGCCACCGGCAAGACGTCTTCCACAGCAACCTCACTCATCCATTGACGAACATCGATGGGTAGAGCATCATCGATACATCGACGACTGTCAATACGACGTGAGAGGATCGCAGTATGACTGCACAGTTCCCGCTCCTTGCCCCCGCGGGAAGCGAATCGTGCTGCGCTCCGGTGGCCGGGGCGGTGATCTCGCTTGAAGACGCTGAGCGCACCGCTCGAACATTCAAAGCACTCGGCGACCCTACCCGCGTACGCCTGCTGTCCTTGATCGCCGCATCCGCTGACGGGGAGGCGTGCGTCTGCGATCTCACCGAGCCCGTCGGCCTATCGCAGCCGACCGTGTCACACCACATGAAGCAGCTCGTCGACGCCGGTCTCGTTACCCGCGAGCAGCGCGGCCGATGGGCCTACTACCGCGTCATCACCGACGCTCTCGACGCCGCATCCCGCGCCCTCCGCGCATGAGCGACATCGCGGTACGGGCCCTGACCGAGAGGGACTGGCTCGAGGTGGAAACGATCTACCGCGAAGGCATCGCCGCCGGAAACGCGACGTTCGAAAGCGAGCCCCCATCCTGGGCCGGCTTCGACCAAGGAAAGCTCCAGGTTGGCCGACTCGTCGCCACCGATCCCGCCGGCTCAGTCCTCGGCTGGGTTGCCGCATCCCGCGTCTCTGCACGCGAGGTCTACCGCGGAGTCGTAGAACACTCCGTCTATGTTGCCGATCGAGCCCACGGGCGCGGCGTCGGCACGGCACTTCTCACCTCCTTCCTGCGCGCAGCTGACGCCGCTGACATCTGGACGGTGCAAGCAAGCATCTTCCCCGAGAACACCGCCAGCCTGGCCCTTCACGAGCGTGCCGGCTTCCGCCGCATCGGCCACCGCGAACGCATCGCGTACATGACCTACGGCCCCTGGGCTGGCAACTGGCGCGACACGATACTCATCGAGCGCCGCCGCCCCTGAGGCACGTCAAAACCCCCTGCCGAAACCGTTTGTCCCGAAACCGGGTTTCGATACGGCCCTGAGTTTCGGCGGGCTTCCGCGGCGCACGAATCGACCGTCCCAGAAACGATCGTTTTCGGTGGTAGCCCGGGCACGACATCAACAGCGAAGTCGAGGATGATTGAGTCGTGGAGATTGAGCTGCTTTATATCGCCGGTTGCCCCAGCTGGGTTGAGGCTGGCCGTCGTGTTTCTGAGGCGCTACGAGAAACAGGCCACGACGAATCGGAGGTTCACTACCGACTCATCCGGACGGAGGAGGACGCGGGCGCAGTCTCGTTCGCGGGCTCCCCCACGATCACCCTGGATGGCAACGATCTCTTTCCGGGGTCGGGGCGAAGCAATGACCTCGCCTGCCGTATTTACAGCACCCCTGCTGGGCTGGCCGGGATGCCAACGGTTGAACAGATTCGAGAGGCGCTCTCCGCTCATGGCGACTGACGAGGACGTTGCGTGCACGTGCTGCGGGCGACATCTGCCACGCAAGAAGCTGCACGCACTCGGAGACGATCGCGCTTTCATCTGTCGACGATGCGGCTGGTGGGTGGCTCTGCGCCTACATCGCGACCGCCCGCCTGCCTAAGCGTGAACTCACTCAACGGCTGCCCACGGCGATCGCGCCGATGTAGAGGGCGAGTTGATGGGTGTCCCACCACCGCACAACGGATCTCACTCGGTGCTCTCATCCCCGGCGCGGATCATGAAAACTGCTCCGGTGATCGCTGCGGCGAAGATTACGATGTCGGCGATGTTGCCGATGAACCAGTTTCCGTAGGCGAGGAAGTCCACGACGTGACCACGGGCGAATCCGGGGTCCCGGAAAAGGCGGTCGCCTGCGTGTGAGGCGGAAGCGCCGCCGAGCGCGCCGATGACGATCGCCCATCTCACGCGTTGCACTCGGAACGCGAACACGATCGCTGTGACCGTGGCGGCGACAGCGAGCAGCGCGAACACCCAGGTGAAGCCTTCCCCGAAGGAGAATGCCGCTCCGGGGTTGTAGGCGAGCTGCAAACCCAGCAGGTCACCGATCAGCGGGATGCGCTCACGGTCGGTGAGGGTCGCTTCGGCCCACACCTTGGTTCCCTGATCGATCAGCACGACGACCACGGCGATCAAGAGCGCTCCACCAGTGAGCTGCCGCCGCCGGGTCGACGACAGCTTGCGCGCAGCGGGCGGATGAGCCTCTGACTGGGAGGAGGTCATGCGAGCACCTCGATCAGACGGACGATGACCCCAGATTCGATCAGGATGAACAGGCCCAGGCCGATGAACACGGCCGGTACGAGCCAGTGCTCGACGCGCTCCAGCCCCTCGGTAACAGCCTTGTTGGTGCCGATCAGCCGGCCGGCCGCGCACCAGACCGCGACGAGGATCAGGAATACGACGATCATGATCGCGACGTCGCTGGGGGCGCTGGTGCGGAAGATCGGCGTGTAGAGGGAGATGTTGTCGGCCCCGTTGGCGATCGTGATCCCTGCGACGCCCCATAGTCCGACCGCGGTGATCTTGGAGTCGTCATCATCGTCATCGCTGTTACGGCGCAGGCCGCGAATGAGCGTCCAGATGCCGATGCCGAGCGGGATCAGACCCAGGAAACCGACCCATTCGTCCGGAACGATGGTGAGACCGAGAGCGGCGATCACGCTGATCACGACGAGGGTGATGAACCCGAGATACTGGCCCGCGACGATCTGCCACGGCCGGGGCTTCCCTCGACTGGAAGCCAGGAACAGCACGGTGAGCACGACAATGTCGTCGATGTTGGTTGCCGCGAACAGGCCGATCGCTGAACCGATAGTTGCGAGCATCAGCTTTCCAGTCGTGGCGTGCGGGTGCGTGCGGCGCGCAGACCGTTGAGGATCACGATGACCTCCGCGACCTCGTGGACCAGGACGACGGCCGCGAGCCCCAGGACGCCGAAGAGCGCGAGCGGGAGCAGTGCAGTGATGATCAGCAGCGACAGGATGATGTTCTGGTTGATGATCCGTCGACCGCGGCGGGCGTGATCGAACGCTCGCGGGATGAGGCGCAGATCATGGCCGGTGAAGGCCACGTCGGCGGATTCGATTGCCGCGTCGGAGCCGGTGGCGCCCATCGCGATACCGATGTCTGCGCCAGCGAGGGCCGGTGCGTCGTTGATTCCGTCGCCGATCATCGCGACCGGCCCCGCCTTTGACAGCTCGCCGATCGCGGTTGCCTTATCCTCGGGACGCAGTTCCGCGCGCACGTTGCTGATCCCGGCCTGCGCGGCCAGTGCACGAGCGGTGCGGGCGTTGTCTCCGGTGAGCATCGTCACGCCGACGCCTTGGTTGGTGAGCGTCCGGACTACCTCGGGGACTTCAGGGCGCAGTTCGTCGCGGACGCCGATCGCGGCGACGGGGGTTCCGTCGCGGTGGACGATCACGACGGTCATGCCCTGCTCCTCCAACTCCGCGACCTGCTTCCCGAGGTCGCCCGCGTCCAGCCAGCGAGGACTGCCGACGGTGATTCTCGATCCGCCGACAGTGCCGTCGATGCCGTGCCCGGCCTGCTCGGTCACATCTGCAGCTGCCGGTGTGCCCGGGGCCGCGGCGGTGATCGCAGAGGCAAGGGGATGCGTGCTGTGCTGCTCCAGTGCGGCCGCCCAGGCCAGCGCCTGTGTCTCGGTCACGCCGTTCGCAGTGAGCACCGCGGTGACCGCAGGTTCGTTGCGGGTGAGGGTGCCGGTCTTGTCGACCGCGACGTGGCGGACCGTGCCGAAGCGCTCGAAGACGGCGCCGGACTTGATGATCACGCCGAACTTGCTTGCTGCGCCGATCGCGGCGACGACCGTCAGCGGCACCGAGATCGCCAGCGCACACGGAGAAGCGGCGACCAGCACGACAAGCGCGCGGGTGATCCACACCTCTGGATCGCCCAGCAGCGACCCGATGATCGCGACGAGCGCTGCGAGGATCAGAACGCCGGGTACGAGCGGGCGGGCGATCCTGTCCGCGAGACGTGCACGCTCGCCCTTCTCGGTCTGCGCCTTCTCGACCAGCTCCACGATCGTGGTGAGCGAGTTGTCGGTGCCCGCAGCGGTCGTTTCGACCTCCAGCGCGCCGGCGCTGTTGATCGCACCAGCCGACACCGCATCGCCGGGCTCGACCTCGACGGGGATCGACTCCCCGGTGATCGCCGAGGTGTCCAGGCTGGAGCGGCCAGAACGGACGATCCCGTCGGTTGCGATCCGCTCGCCGGGACGGACCACCATGACCTGGCCGACCGTCAGCTCTCTCGCGGGCACCTGCGCAGAGACGCCGTTCTGCAGCACGGTCGCTGTCTCCGGCACGAGCTTCAGCAGCGCCCTCAGCCCGCCCCGGGCACGGTCCATCGCCTTGTCCTCGAGCGCCTCAGCAATCGAGTACAAGAACGCCAGAGCCGCAGCCTCCTCCACGTAGCCGAGGATGACCGCGCCGATCGCGCTGATCGTCATCAGCAGCCCGATACCGAGCTTGCCCTTGAACAGTTTCCGGATCGCGCCGGGCGTGAACGTCGACGCACCGAGGAGCAGACCGGCCCAGAACAACACCAGCGCCGGGATCTCGAGGCCGGACCATTCAAGGATCAGACCGGCCAGGAATGCGACACCGGAGAAGACCGGCACCATGATCCCACGGTCCCTCCACCAGGGCCGCACAACCTCTTCGGTCTCATCCTCCGCCGCAGTGGCAGGCTGGGCAGGCTCGTGCTCGCAGCCACACGCCGCGCTCACGCGTCCGCCCCCGTCCCACAGCAGCCAGCCACCGTGCACGCAGAGTCCACGCACGGCGCGTGCTCATCGACCGCCAGCGTCACGTCCACGAGCGCGACGAGCGCAGCCGTAAGATGCGGGTCGGCGATCTCGTAACGAGTCTGGCGACCCTCCGGCTCGGCAACGACAATCCCGCAGTCACGCAGGCAGGTGAGATGGTTCGACACGTTCGAACGCGTCAGCTCCAGCTCACGAGAGAGCACAGCCGGGTAGCTCGGTCCACCGAGCAGAGACATTAGGATTCGGGAACGCGTGGGATCGGCCATGGCCCGGCCGAGCCGGTTCATGACATCGAGGCGTGAGGAAATAGTCAGCACACACTGAACTATACAGTGATTGATGACCTATTGGAACGGCTTCACCCCAGGCGACATCTCTGGGGCCTGGGTGTAAGCACATCCGGCTCACACCCCACCGAATACGCCTACCGAAACCCGCTTACGGCGCACGTTTCTGGCATTCGATCTGGTGTGCCTTCACTCACCGCGCCGCAAACGATCGTTATCGGTGCGACCGCAGCAGAAGGCTGCTCAGATGGATGAAATGAGGTCCGCGCAAGCCTTCGCCCCTCGTCTGGCGATGTCCACTCGCCGTGCGCAGGAAGCAGTTGCCTCCTTGTGTGGTCCGCAGATGTCGCCACACGACGAGATCGCGGACAGGCACCGCCGCGCCGCATTCCGTACCGCGGCCAGCTCGACGGTGGCCTGGCCGAGCGTCACCGCAACTTCCCGGCAGGCGTCGGCGGCCTGAATGACCGTAGAGTCCCACGCGCACAGGTCAGGCGATACACCCTCGGACTGCGCGTCGCGTGTATCAAGCTCTCGCGCCAGCTCAAGGTACACAGCAATATGGGCTGCCCTCTCCGGAACGGTCATCCGGCCATCGAAGGCACGCAGTTTCAACGCATGCTCCAGGGCAGATGTTCGCTCTTCGCCAGGTGCTGCCTCCGAGCGGCGGACGGTTGTGCCCGCGGGCGGTCCGGGCGTGGGGTGGTTCAAACTGCGACCCCTCGTGCTCGGAGGAAGGGGGCAGGGTCAACCCGGACGCCGCCGACGTATACCTCGAAGTGGAGGTGGCAGCCGCTGGAGGCGCCGGTGCTGCCGATGTACGCAATAACGAGT
>JAAIGF010217559.1_pt1 | contig 20718 bp, 18 predicted proteins | sample 6487441 | NCBI WGS metagenome assembly JAAIGF01 (sample SAMN13974129, study PRJNA590717) | phyllosphere metagenome | biome: pepper field; feature: multiple bacterial spot infested pepper fields; material: pepper leaves; isolation source: leaves from pepper fields | host: Capsicum annuum ... | reverse complement strand
CCCGGCATCGACAGCCCGCCGCTGGCGATCACCAGCTTCTCTGCCCATACCTCTGCGCCATTAAGCTGCAGCCGGTATCCCCCGTTGTCACGCTCCGTGCTCAGCACTTCGCTGCGCAGCCGCAGCGTCACCGCACCCGCTTCACACTCTTTCAGCAGCATATCGACAATCTGCTGCGCGGAGTCATCACAGAACAGCTGACCCAGCGTTTTTTCATGCCAAGCGATGCCGTACCGGCTGACCAGATCGATAAAATCCCACTGGGTGTAACGCGCCAGTGCAGATTTGCAGAAGTGCGGATTGTGCGACAGGTAGGCCGCCGGCTCGGTATACAGATTGGTAAAGTTGCAGCGGCCGCCGCCTGACATCAGAATCTTACGGCCCGCTTTTTTGCCGTTATCCAGCAGCAGTACGCGGCGCCCGCGCTGTCCCGCCTGCGCTGCACAGAACATCCCGGCAGCACCTGCCCCTATTACGATAACGTCAAACTTTTCCACTGCGATGTCCACCTGATTACGAAAGGCGCTGATTGTAGTGATCTGCGGCTTTTTGCGCCACCTTCAAAAAAATGCCGTAAATATGTCATAATGTAACTGTTTCATTTTTCGGCTCTTTTACCTTGTTTTGTCCTCTGAGTTACCAATTTAAGACAAAAAAAGGCTATATTTCTCTTTCCCATACAGTGCGTTGTCGCAGATAATGCGCCGCGTTCATGTCCTCCAAAATGGCGTAACGTTTATGCTACATCTGTTTGCTGGTCTTGACCTGAGTACCGGCCTGTTATTGGTTCTTGCCCTGCTGTTTGTATTGTTTTATGAGGCAATCAACGGCTTCCACGACACCGCCAACGCGGTCGCTACCGTCATCTACACCCGTGCGATGCGGGCGCAGCTGGCAGTGGTGATGGCAGGTGTGTTCAACTTTTTTGGCGTGCTGCTCGGCGGTCTGAGCGTGGCCTACGCCATCGTACATATGCTTCCTACCGACCTGCTCCTGAATGTCGGTTCGGCGCACGGCCTCGCCATGGTCTTTTCCATGCTGCTGGCTGCCATTATCTGGAACCTCGGCACCTGGTATCTGGGCCTGCCGGCATCCAGCTCCCATACGCTGATTGGCGCCATTATCGGTATTGGTCTCACCAATGCGCTGATGACCGGCACCTCTGTAGTGGATGCGCTTAATCTGCCAAAAGTGATCAATATCTTTCTGTCGCTGATCCTGTCACCGATTATCGGATTGATCATCGCCGGCGGCCTGATTTTCCTGCTGCGCCGCTACTGGAGCAGTACGAAGAAACGCGCGCGTATTCATATGACCCCCGCTGACCGTGAAAAGATCGATGGCAAGAAAAAGCCGCCATTCTGGACGCGCATCGCGCTGATTGTTTCGGCCATCGGTGTCAGCTATTCACACGGCGCTAACGACGGACAGAAAGGCATTGGTCTGATCATGCTGGTGCTGATTGGCGTGGCTCCGGCAGGTTTTGTCGTGAATATGAACGCTTCCGGTTATGACATTACCCGCACGCGCGATGCGGTTAATCATCTGGAGCAGTATTACCGCCAGCACGGCGATTCGCTGACGCACATTGTGCAGATGGCACCGCCTGCGCTGCCGACGCCGGAAGAAGTTCCGAGCGGCCCGCAGGAGTTCCACTGTGACAGCGCCCGTGCGCTGCAGGCTATCGGCCGGGCCCAGGGCCTGCTGAATAATCTGCAGAGCTACGATCAGCTCTCTGTCGATCAGCGCAGCCAGATGCGTCGTCTGCTGCTGTGCATCTCTGACACGGCGGATAAGGCGGCCAAGCTGCCGGAAACCGGCGCGGATGATAAGCGCTTCCTCAGCAAGCTGAAGGGCGATCTGCTTGGCACCATCGAGTATGCCCCGGTCTGGATTATCGTGGCCGTGGCGCTGGCGCTGGGTATCGGCACCATGATTGGCTGGCGTCGTGTGGCGACCACCATCGGTGAAAAAATCGGTAAGAAAGGCATGACCTATGCGCAGGGTATGTCGGCGCAGGTGACTGCCGCCGTATCGATTGGCGTGGCAAGCTATACCGGTATGCCGGTTTCAACCACACATATCCTCTCCTCCTCTGTGGCCGGCACCATGCTGGTTGACGGCGGCGGACTGCAGAGTCGCACCATCAAAAATATCGCCATGGCGTGGATCTTCACGCTGCCGGTCTGTATTTTGCTCTCGGGCGGACTCTACTGGATTGCGCTGCATCTGATTTGATACCGCACTATTCCGGCAAAAGGGCGACAGCAGTGTCGCCCTTTTTTATTGCCTGCGCGCGGAATAACGGTGTCGCTTTACTGCCAGATCGCCATCGCCACCAGGCTCACCACGACCAGAAAACAGAGTCCGCTGGTCAGTACAAACTGACTGCGCACCCGTTCACAGCGGCGGATAAACTCATCGTCATGATGGTCAAGATAGCGCTTTAACCAGATATAGCGCACCAGCCGCACCTGTTTACCCGGCTGGCCGTGAGACGTAAAAAAGCCGGCACCATCAACATATTGGTACAACAGCGGATCGCAGCCGCGCAATACGTAGAGCAGCGCACGCAGGGAAGAGAAGTAGCGCGCCATATTTACCAGACAAACCACACAAAGAGCCCAAAAAAGCGCGATAGTGCTGATCATATTTCCCCCTTCTGGCTGGTACCGCAATGACGTGATATGCAGCGGGGAAGTGCTGCAGACGCCCTGTGGAAAATAAGCCAGCCATCGATAAGCAGATTGGCGTTGTTGTTTTACAGATCTGCGCCTCGCCACCAGAGAAAAGTGGCACGCAATTTCAGTGTAGAATATCTGCTCAAACTTTTTCCAGCGACGCGCTTCGTCAATATATGCATAACCCCCTGCTCAGTGGATCGTTATCACGCTCAGGCGCAGCGGTGCAGCATTTGCCGGTGACACTGGCTATACTCAGCAGATAACAACAGATCCTGCAGTTTCATTGAGTCACCGGCGCATCATCGCCGCTTCGCGCTAAGGAAAACGCCCGCCGTGGTTTGCGGGAGGGTAGCCCCCCAGAATATTGAGAAAGGAGTTTTATCATGGCCTATAAACATATCCTGATTGCAGTCGATCTCTCTCCGGAAAGCCAGCTGCTGGTGGATAAAGCGGTATCGCTGGCGCGTCCTTATGATGCCAAAATCTCGCTGATCCACGTTGACGTTAACTATTCCGATCTCTATACCGGCCTGATTGACGTAAATCTCGGCGATATGCAGAAGCGCATTTCAGAGGAGACGCACAGCGCCCTGAAAGCCCTCTCCGTCAGCGCAGGCTATCCGGTTGGCGAAACGCTGAGCGGCAGCGGCGATCTGGGCCAGGTGCTGGTGGATGCTATCCGGAAATATGATGTGGATCTGGTGGTCTGCGGACATCACCAGGATTTCTGGAGCAAGCTGATGTCATCCGCGCGTCAGCTGATCAATACCGTGCATATCGATATGCTGATTGTGCCGCTGCGCGACGCAGAAGAAGAATAAAAAAACAGGCCGGGATAACCGGCCTGTTTTATATCTGACGCCCTGCTCTGCCGCTTCAGGTTAGCGGCGGATAGATATCAAAGCGGTGACTTTTTGTTACCACGGCAGACTGTGTCACCACGCCTGCCAGCGGCGGTGCGTAATCAGGACGCTTGACCACGATACGCTTTTTCGCCAGACGCCGCGCAGGCTCCAGCAGCGCATCGGCATCCTCATCAGCCCCCACCAGCGACTGAAATACGCGCATCTCTTTTTTTACCATCGCACTTTTCTGCCGGTGCGGATACATGGGGTCGAGATAGACCACATCCGGCGCGGGCGCGATATCGCTCAGCGCCTGCTGGCTCGCCACGTGCAGCAGCGTCAGCCGCTCGCGCAGCCAGCCGCCGATTTCGCTGTCGGCGTAGCCACGCTGCAGGCCATCCTCAAGCAGCGCGGCGACCACCGGGTGGCGCTCCAGCATCCGCACCCGGCACCCCAGCGCGGCAAGCACAAACGCATCGCGTCCGAGACCGGCCGTTGCGTCGACCACATCCGGCAGATAGCCGCCTTTGATGCCCACGGCTTTGGCCACCGCTTCGCCGCGTCCGCCGCCAAATTTGCGCCGGTGCGCCATGGCACCGGAGACAAAATCGACAAAAATACCGCCCAGCTTAGGCTCATCGCGCTTGCGCAGCTCAAGATGCGCAGACGTGAGCACCAGCGCCAGCGGCGCGTTCTCATCCTGCTCAAGGCCCCAGCGCGTTGCCAGCTGTAATAAGGCGCCGTCTCCGGCGCCTGTTTCATCCACTAAACCGATTTTCACAAGCCGGTTTATCCCTGGATGCCGTAGCTTTTCAGCATGGCATCAAGCTGCGGCTCGCGGCCGCGGAAGCGTTTGAACAGCTCCATTGGCTCTTCAGCACCGCCGCGCGTCAGGATATTGTCAAGGAACGCCTGGCCGGTTTCGCGATTGAAAATGCCCTCATCGCTGAGGCGCGCCCACGCATCTGCTGCCAGCACATCGGCCCATAAATAGCTGTAGTAACCGGCGGCATATCCGCCTGCAAAGATATGGCTGAACGCATGCGGGAAGCGTCCCCACTGCGGCGATTCCACAACGGCAACCTGCTTCTTGACGGCATGCAGGGTATCCATAACCTTCGGCCCCTGCTGCGGGTCAAAACCCGTGTGAAGCTGCAGATCGAACAGGCCGAATTCAAGCTGACGCAGAATAAACAGCGCCGCATGGTAATTCTTCGCTTTCAGCATTTTTTCCAGCAGCTCGTCCGGCAGGGATGAACCGGTTTGGTAGTGACCGGAGATAAAATCCAGCGCATCCGGTTCCCAGCACCAGTTTTCCATAAACTGGCTCGGCAGTTCGACCGCATCCCACGGTACGCCGTTGATACCCGATATTCCCGGGACTTCAACCTGCGTCAGCATGTGGTGCAGACCATGGCCAAATTCGTGGAACAGCGTGATAACTTCGTCGTGCGTAAACAGGGCAGGCTTATCCGACAGCGGCTGGCTGAAATTACAGGTCAGATAGGCGATAGGCTTCTGCAGGCTGCCGTCCGCCTTGCGCATTTTATCAACGCAATTATCCATCCAGGCACCACCGCGCTTATGCTCGCGCGCGTAGAGATCGAGATAGAAACTGCCGCGCAGTTCGCCGCTTTCATCAAACAGGTCGAAGAAGCGGACATCATGATGGTAGATCTCAACGCCCTTGCGCTCTTTAACGTTGATGCCGTAGATACGTTTTACGACTTCAAACAGGCCTTTTAATACGCGGGCTTCCGGAAAATAGGGACGCAGCTGTTCATCACTGATCGCGAAGAGATGCTGCTTCTGCTTTTCACTAAAATAGGTGATATCCCAGGGCTGCATGTTATCAACCCCGTACACCTCTTTAGCGAACTCACGCAGCTGCGCCAGCTCCTGCTCAGCCTGTGGACGGGCGCGTTTTGCCAGATCGCCCAGGAAGTCGATGACCTGAGACGGGCTGTCGGCCATTTTGGTTACCAGCGACTTATCCGCGTAGGAGTCGTAGCCAAGCAGCTGGGCCAGCTCGTGGCGCAGCGCCAGCTGCTCTTCCATTATCGGGCCATTATCCCATTTGCCTGCGTTGGGTCCCTGATCGGAAGCGCGCGTAGCGTACGCACGGTACATCTCTTCACGCAGGGCGGCGTTGTCGCAATAGGTGATAATTGGCAGATAGCTCGGGATATCCAGCGTCAGCAGCCAGCCTTCCTGCTTGCGTAGCTTAGCCTGCGCCTCGGCAGCGGCAAGCGCATCTTCAGGTACACCCGCCAGCTCCGCTTTATCGGTGACAAGTTTGGTCCAGCCCATGGTCGCATCCAGCACATTGTTGCTATAGGCTGAGCCCAGCTCTGACAGGCGCGCCATAATTTTGCCATAGCGCCGCTGTTTGTCTCTTTCCAGCCCGATGCCTGACAGCTCGAAATCACGCAGGCTGTTATCAATAGCGCGCTGCTGCTCCGGGCTGAGTGCAGCAAAGCCTTCGCTTTGCTTCAGGCTGCGATACGCCTTGTAGAGGCCCTCATGCTGTCCAACCCAGGTAGAATATTCAGAAAGCAGCGGCAGCACTTTGTCGAAGGCGTCGCGCAGATCGGGGTTATTTTTTACCGCATTCAGATGGCTGACAGGTGAAAATACGCGGCTCAGACGATCGTCTGCTTCTGCAATAGGCTGAACCAGGCTCTCCCAGGTGTAAGGCGCTCCCCGCGTTACCGCACGATCTACCGTATCACGGCACTCTTCAAGAACCTGAGTCACGGCAGGCACCACATGCTCGGGTTTAATGGCGGTAAAAGGGGGCAGGGTAAAAGGGGTAAGTAATGGGTTAGTCATAAGCGCGATCCTTTCATCATGGAATTATGGGCGCGAATACTCGCGCTACGCAATTTTACTAAAATGCGGGCGCCGGACATTAAAATCAATGCCGTAAAATGGAATAGAAGTAGGAAAAAACGCTCAAAATTGCATTTCCAGGCGCGATCTGGCAGCAAATTAAGCATGAGCCTGAATCGGCCTGTCACTATTTTGCCGTGCCCTGCCCGCTTTCCCGCGGCTGGCCCGATGCGTACTGCGCTGCCGCAGCGCCGGGGCGGAGGCCGCAAAAGCCCAGCAATTTCTGTACGGTCCGGCTATAATCGCGCCATATTCAATCGTCAACTCCTTTGATCCAACTGCGGACCCCCATCTTTTATGCTGAGTTATCGCCACAGTTTTCACGCCGGCAACCACGCCGACGTGCTGAAACACACCGTTGAAAGCCTGATCCTCACCGCGCTCATGGAGAAGGATAAGCCCTTTCTCTATCTGGATACGCACGCGGGTGCCGGACGCTACCAGCTGAGCAGCGCGCACGCCGAGCGCACGGGTGAATATCTGGAAGGCATCGCCCGCATCTGGCAGCAGCCTGACGCGCCTGCGCTGCTGAAACCCTATCTGAACGCGGTGCGTAACCTGAATCCCGGTGGCACCCTGCGCTACTATCCAGGTTCACCGCTGATCGCCCGTTACCTGCTGCGCGAAGAGGATAAGCTGCAGCTGACCGAACTGCACCCCAGCGACTATCCGCTACTACGCACCGAGTTCAGCAAAGATGCGCGCGCGCGCGTGGAACGCGGCGATGGCTATCAGCAGCTGAAGGCGAAACTGCCACCGCCGGCGCGGCGCGGCCTGATCCTGATCGATCCCCCTTATGAGATGAAAAGCGACTACCAGGATGTGGTGAAAGGGATTCAGGAAGGCTATAAGCGCTTTGCTACCGGTATCTATGCGCTCTGGTATCCGGTGGTAATGCGCCAGCAAATCAAACATATGCTGCGCGATCTGGAAGCTACCGGTATCCGCAATATTCTGCAGATTGAGCTGGCGGTGCGTCCGGACAGCGACCAGCGCGGCATGACCGCCTCCGGCATGATAGTCATTAATCCGCCGTGGAAACTCAAAGCGCAGATGGAAGAGCTGCTGCCGTGGCTGCATAAAACGCTGGTCCCTGCCGGCACCGGGCACTATAGCGTGACGCAGGTAGTACCAGAGTAACCGTCCGGCGCGTTAAATCTCCACAACAGCAAAATCGTGTGCCAGTTCGGTTGCCGCAAACACCGACTGGCACTCCGCCAGCAGCTTGTCCCGATCTGCAGAGAGATAGCGCGAGCTGAAGTGCGTCGCGATCATACGCTTAACCCCCGCCTGCTGCGCCACGGCTGCCGCCTGCACCGTCGTTGAGTGACCGCGCCCGTTGGCCTTCTCCGCCATTGCTGCCTCAAGCGTGGTTTCATGCACCATGACATCGGCGTTGGCCGCCAGCGCCAGCGCGGCGTCGGTCGGCGCGGTATCGCCAAATATTGCCAGCACCTTACCTGCCGTCGCGGGCCCCAGATAGTCTGCGCCGTTAATTTCGCGCCCATCCTCCAGCCGGATAACTTTTCCCTGCTTTAGATCCTGATACCAGGGGCCGCGCGGCACGCCCTCTGCTTTAAGCCGTGCGGCATCCAGAAATCCGGGCTTATCATGCTGCTCAATGCGGTAGCCGTAGCACTCTACGACATGATTCATCGGATAAGCGGTCACCCGGAACTCGCCGTTATCCAGTACCAGACCCGCCTCAATCTCCACGATTTCCAGCGGATAAGTGGTCCATGAACTGCTCAGGCTCAGCGCGTTTTCAACAAATGCCTTCAGCCCCTCAGGGCCATACAGCGTCAGCGGATCGAGCATGCCCGCCATCGAGCGGCTGGTAAGCAGGCCCGGCAGGCCAAAAATGTGATCGCCATGCAGGTGCGTAATGAAAATCTTCTCCAGTTTGCCAGGGCGAAGCGCCGAGCGCATAAACTGATGCTGCGTCGCCTCACCGCAGTCAAACAGCCAGGTGTCGCCACGCTTTGAGAGCGTCAGGGCGATCGCGCTGACATTGCGCTGTAAACTGGGCGCGCCCGCGCCGGTGCCTAAAAAAGTCAGATGCATAATAGCCTTACCTGTAAGCGAAACCTGGATTTCACTCTATCATAATCATAGGCGGAACCTTTGCGCCGCTCCGCCAGGTAGCGGTAAACTTTACGCCATATTTTCTCAACAGACGGAAACAACGGATGACCAGACATTTTGACTACCTCGCTATCGGCGGCGGCAGCGGCGGCATCGCCTCCATTAATCGTGCAGCCATGCACGGCCAGACGTGTGCGCTGATCGAAGCGAAAGAGCTGGGTGGCACCTGCGTTAACGTCGGTTGCGTGCCCAAAAAAGTGATGTGGCATGCGGCACAGATCGCCGAAGCCATTCATCTGTATGGACCCGATTACGGCTTTGATACTACGGTGAACCGCTTTGACTGGGCCACGCTGGTAAAGAACCGCAGCGCCTATATCGATCGCATTCACACCTCTTATGACAACGTGCTGGGCAAAAACAAAGTCGAAGTCATCAAAGGCTTTGCCCGCTTTGTGGATGCGCACACGGTGGAAGTTAATGGTGAAACGATCACCGCCGATCATATTCTGATCGCCACCGGCGGACGCCCGGTGCGCCCTGCTGTGCCAGGTGCCGAATATGGTATCGATTCTGACGGTTTCTTTGAGCTGGGATCCTTACCGCGGCGCGTGGCCGTAGTGGGTGCAGGCTATATCGCCGTCGAGCTGGCAGGCGTGGTCAACGCGCTGGGCGCGGAAACGCATCTGTTCGTGCGTAAACACGCTCCGCTGCGCAGTTTTGATCCGCTCCTGAGCGAAACGCTGGTGGAGGTGATGCAGGCGGAAGGCCCGCAGCTGCATACCGAAGCGACGCCAAAAGCCGTGGTTAAAAATGCTGACGGCAGCCTGACGCTGCAGCTGGAAAATGGCAGCGAACAGACGGTGGATTGCCTGGTCTGGGCGGTGGGTCGTGAACCGGCAACCGATAATCTTAACCTTGACGTGACCGGCGTTGCGCTCGATGAGAAATGCTATATCCGCGTCGATAAGTTTCAGAATACCAGCGTCGCAGGCATTTATGCGGTAGGAGATAACACCGGTGCCGTCGAGCTGACGCCGGTAGCGGTGGCGGCAGGCCGTCGTCTCTCTGAGCGTCTGTTTAACAACAAACCGGATGAGCATCTCGACTACAGCAATATTCCGACAGTGGTGTTCAGCCATCCGCCGATTGGCACGGTGGGCCTGACCGAACCGCAGGCGCGCGAGCAGTATGGTGATGACCAGGTGAAAGTCTATAAATCCTCTTTTACCGCCATGTACACCGCGGTCACGCAGCATCGCCAGCCGTGCCGCATGAAGCTGGTCTGCGTCGGCCCGGAAGAGAAGATTGTCGGTATTCACGGCATCGGCAGCGGCATGGATGAGATGCTGCAGGGCTTTGCCGTGGCGCTGAAGATGGGTGCCACGAAAAAAGATTTCGACAATACCGTGGCGATTCACCCCACCGCAGCGGAAGAGTTTGTGACGATGCGTTAACAAAAAGGCGCCCGGACGGGCGCCTTTTTTGATCGCCGTAGCCGGTTACCAGGAGACGGTAATTTTGCCAAAGTGGCTGGCGCCCTGCTGATGGCGGAACGCCGCCGGCAGATCGTCAAGCGCCGCAAAATGCTCACCAATCACCGGCCGCACCGCAATCTGCTCCAGCGCCCGCACAAACTCCTGCTGCTGCCGGCGATGGCCCACTATCAGCCCCTGGATCCGCGCCTGCTTCGCCATCAACAGCGAGGTCGGGATCACGCCTTCATGGCCGGTCAGTACGCCAATCAGCGCGATATGTCCGCCGATACGCACCGCTTTGATCGACTCTGCCATGGTGCCCGGTCCGCCCAGCTCAATCACCACGTCCGCACCGATCCCATCCGTCAGCTGCTGTACTTCGCTGCCCCACCCGGGCGTGGTGCGGTAGTTAATGCCGGCATCGGCGCCCAGCTCGCGCGCACGCGCCAGCTTCTCATCAGAGGATGAGGTGACAATCACCCGCGCGCCCATCGCTTTAGCGATCTGCAGTGCGGTAATGGAGACGCCGCCGGTGCCGAGCGTAACGATAGTATCGCCCGCCTTGATCTGCGCATCGCCTACCAGCGCCCGCCACGCCGTCAGCCCGGAGGTGGTGATAGTGGCCGCTTCAGCATGGCTCCAGCCGCGCGGCGCCAGGGTGAAGTGATGCGCCGGGCGCACCACGGTTTCCGCGGCAAAGCCCTGCGCGCCATCTCCCGGCGTGCGGGTGAAGTCGCCCACGCGGGCGTAAGGCAGGCCATCCTGCCACTGCGGGAAAAAGCAGGAAACCACGTGGTCGCCGGGGCGGAATTCGCTGACGCTGCTGCCCACCGCCTCCACGACGCCGGCGCCGTCCGCCATCATAATGCGCCCCGCTTCGGTCGGGATCGATCCGTCGGCAACCAGCAGATCGTGATAATTAAGTGAGGTGGCGTGGATACGGACGCGGATCTCGTCAGCGGCGGGCTTGCCGGGATCGGGCAGATCCACCAGCTGCAGATTATCCAGCCCGCCGGGCTGGTTAAGAATCATCGCTTTCATTCGCTTTTCTCCTGTCAGGACACAATAACGCGTTACCGGTTACTGAGTGTGGCAGTGCAACAGCATTCCCGCCTGGTAGGGTGTGCGGCAGGTGCGCCGCAGCGATCAGCTCAGTTTATCGAGCCAGCGCACATACGCCTGGTCCCAGAGCGCAGCAGGCGTGCCCGCTTTACCCAGGCCAAATCCGTGCCCGCCGCTGCTGAGCTCAATCAGCTCAACCGGTACGCGCATGCGCCGGCAGACGTCGCGCATCAGTTCGGTGTTGTAAGGATTAGAGGTGCGATCGTCCTCTGCCTGGGCGAGAAACGTCGGCGGATAGGCGCGGGTAACATAGTTTTGCACGGACCAGTTCGCCGCCTGGGTCGCAGTGGCGTGCGCCCCCACCATCATCAGGCGGGTCTGCGTATGCTGAAACGGCGCTTCCAGCGTGATCACCGGGTAGATAAGCCCCACGCTGCTGGCTGAAGGCACGATCTCATCCAGCGCGTCCTGCTGCGGATAAGTGCGAAAGTCAGGTCGCGCGGCGGCCATGCCCAGCAGATGGCCGCCGGCCGAAAAGCCGAGCAGGTGCACTTTCGACTCCATCGCGCGTACCATGCGAATGGCGCGCTGTGCATCCTGCAGCGGTGCCAGATTGCCCGCCTGCCACTTTTCACCGGGCAGGCGATAGCTCAGCACATAGGCGGTATAGCCATTGGCATTCAGCCAGCGCGCCACCGGCCACGCCTCCCGGCCCATGCCGATGAAGCGATAGCCACCGCCCGCGGCAATCAGTACCGCCTCGCCGTTGGGGTTTTCCGGACGAAAGCGCTGGATAGCGGGTGAAACGATATTGGTCCATGAGCCTTTAGTATTGACCCTTAACAGGCCGGACGGACCGCCCCCACCCGGCGGCTCATCCGGCCAGAGCGGAATGATGTCATCACGGGCAAACAGCTTGCCGGTGGTCATCGCGAGAACGGTTGCCCCGCTCGCCTGTAAAAAACGACGACGTGTCATCATGTTGCGTGCCAGCCACTCTCAGGAAACACCCGGCCACGGGTCAGATTATTGGTATGACGAAAGTCTGATTTCTATCCGGCGATAATGTACGCATTCCGCACCAAAAAGCCATAAAAAAACGCGCCATAAAAGGCGCGTATAACGTGATGGCTGCCGCTGCTGCCGCGGTGGCACATACCGCAAAGCGGCGGCTTAATCCTGCTGCTGAAACTGCGTCATGACGGTCTGCTCGCACTGCTGCTGATCGTGGCGCAGCTTACCGCGCTCCTCTTCGCCGAGTTCCAGCCAGCCGTTGATCACTTCCTGCGCGATCTCTTCATCAAATTCAGTCTTGTTCATGGCAGAAGGTGACTGGCTGGCGGCCATTTGCGCCTTCAGCTTGGCGGTATAGCTCTCCATGTCACCGGTTTTCTGTTCGCTGCTGACCAGATGGCAGAGCTGGCCGGCGTAGACATTTTCCTGCGCATCCGCATCTGCCGCCAGCGCGCTGGCGGAAAGGGTTAAGCCCGTCAGGGCAATCAATAAGCGTTTCATAAAGGCTCCTGTTGTTTCCGGAAACTCAGGTTTCATCCTGTTGCGTGCGTGCCGCCTGGCGGGCAGCACGCCAGTTTAAAAGCGGTGTCACCGTGATACCGTGCAGCACCACGCTGCATACTACAATGGTCAGGGCCATATCCACCATCTGCTGCGCTTCAGCGCCCTGCAGGCCGTGCACCCAGGCAAAAGCGATATAGTTGATACTGCCGATCCCGCGAATGCCGAGCCAGCCAATCAGCAGCCGGCGCGCGCGCGGCATTTCGCAGCGCCAGGTGGTGAGCCAGACCGCCAGCGGCCGCACCACGACAAACAGCAGCAGCGCCAGGCCGATGCCCATCGGATTCCAGTGGTGCGCCAGCGTAATGCCCAGCACCACCATCAGCGCGGCAGCCAGCAGGCGCTCTACCGTATCGCCAAATGAGAGCGCATCGCCAATGACCAGACCCACGGACTTAACCATGCCGCCGCCGCTCTGCCGCACGCGCTGATTAGGATTCACCATGACTTCAGCCGGCAAATGCTGCTTCTCCTCCGGCAGATCTTCCAGCGGAAAACAGCGCGTGACGCGCAGTTCAGCGCGCCGCAGGCCGACGCCTGCAGCAAAGGTTGCCAGGAAGCCGGAGGCATCCAGCGCCTGCGAGGCGGCATAGCTGAACGCAATAAGCGCCAGCGCGAGAAAATCGTTTGGCGCCACATCGTCGTGCGCGCTGCGCAGCCGCGCCGCGAGCTGGCCGATAACACGCCCCAGCAGATAGCCAATTGCAATACCCCCGCCAATAGACCAGAGCACATCCAGCGTCGCCCACTCCCCCAGGCTGGCGAGATCAAAGCCTTCCGGGCGCATCAGCAGCAGCGCCAGGATCAGCAGCGGCAGCGCCGAGCCATCGTTCATTCCCGCCTCGCTGGAGAGCGCAACGCGCAGCGCATCATCATCGCGCGCATCGTTGACTGAAATCAGGCTGGCCAGCACCGGATCGGTTGGCGCAACAATGGCGCCAAACGCCAGCGACAGCGGCCAGTTAAAGCCGGTGATCCAGTGCACCAGACACGCCATGCCGCCTACCGTCAGCAGCATCGCCGGAAACGCCAGCCGCAGTCCGACCCGCCAGGCGTGCGCTTTCAGCGGCAGGCGCAGCTTCAGACCGGTGATAAACAGCGACGCGGCCATGGTGATTTCGGTGATATGCGCCACCAGCTCAGAGTGACCAACAATATCGATACGCAGCAGGTCCAGCACCCAGGGACCGCAGATAATCCCGGCGATAAGATAGAGGCCAAATGAGGTCACCGGCCCGCGGTGGATCCAGCCGGAGGCCAGTGACATGATCAGTAACAGACCGCCGACAACGGCGGTCCAGGCAAGGAAATTCATAACGCTCCGCTTTTCAAAAACATAACTCCCTTAAGCCTGGCACAGGATTGGAAATTAGTGTCTGAGATGCGCACTGCCCAGGCGTACCAGCAGCGCCAGCAGCGCCGCCGTCGTTGCCAGGGTGACCACGCCGTTCCAGCCAAAATGCGCCAGCGCCAGGCTGCCGAGGGCCGCGCCGGCGGCCATGCCGACAAACACCACGGTAAACATCAGGGCATTCAGGCGGCTGCGCGCCTCAGGTGCCAGGCTGTAGACCAGCGTCTGATGCGCCACCAGCGTCGCCTGCACCCCCAGATCAAATCCCACCGTACTCAGGATAATCACGCCCGGCTGCGCCGCCAGCGGCAGCAGCGGCAGCAGAAACATCAGCGCGAACGACACCATCACCAGCGCAGAGCCATACTGCGTCACCCGCGCCGGACCGATGCGATCGGCTACGCTGCCGGCCAGCGGAGCAGCCAGCGCCCCTGCCGCGCCCGCCAGGCCAAACGCACCCGCGATGGCACTGTCGAAATGAAAGCGCTCGCTCAGCATCAGCGCCAGCGTTGACCAGAAGGCGCTGAATCCCACCGATAGCAGCCCCTGTGCCAGCGCGGCGCGGCGCAGCGTCTGATGCTGACGCCACAGCTGCGCCAGCGACAGCAGCAGGCGCGGATAGCTGACGGCGGTACCGGGTGTGAAGCGCGGCAGCACGCGCCAGAGCGCCAGCGTCATCAGCAGCATGGCACCCGCAGCGATAAAATAGAGCGTACGCCAGCCGGCATACTCCGCCACCAGGCCGCTGATCACGCGCGACAGCAGAATGCCCGCCAGCAGCCCGGTCATTACCACGCCAACCGTCTTGCCCCGGCGATGCTCCGGTGCCAGCGCGGCAGAGGCAGGCACAATATCCTGCGCGACGGTAGCGGTCAGCCCGGTGACAAAGCTGGCGATCAGCAGCGCGCCGATTCCGCCGGCAAAGCCACACAGCAGCAGCGAGGCCACCAGCAGTAGACCTTTAATCAGAATAATGGTCCGCCGGTCGTGGCGATCGCCCAGCGGGGCCAGCAGCAGGATCCCCAGCGCATAGCCCGCCTGCGTCAGCATCGGCACCATACCGGTGCTGCTGATGCCGGTATTAAACGTTTTACTGATGATATCCAGCATGGGCTGACTGTAGTAGATAGAGGCGACGCTCAGGCCGGCACCGGCGGCAAGCGTAAACAGCAGCGGAGCGGGAAGCGTTTCTGCGCGACGGGCAGATGACAATAAAACAGACATAGGTGACTCTCCTGAAAAGTTGCGCCTATTAAAGCGCGCGGCAGCCATACGCGGTAGAGTGTGACAGGACACAACCGTTATGCGTGGTACGTATGAATAACCTGACCAGCACCGATCGTATTGCCCTGATGCAGACCTTTATCCGTATCGTTGAGAGTGGCTCCCTCTCCGCCGCCGCGCGGCAGCTTAATACCACCCAGCCTACCGTCAGCCGCCGGCTGCAGGCGCTGGAGCACTATCTCGGCCTGAAGCTGATACTGCGCACCACCCATGCGCTCAAGCTGACCGATGACGGGGAGCGCTGCTATACGCAGGCGCGCCAGCTGCTGGCAACGTGGTATGCGCTGGAGGATGAACTGACCGGCTCACATGACGAACCAGCGGGCACGCTGCGGGTGCGCGCACCGCACGCTTTCGGGCAGGATCAGCTGATTACGCCGCTGGTCGCCTGGCTGGAGCGCTATCCGCGTCTGAATGTAGAGTGGATGCTTAACGATCGCACGCCGGACTTTGTCAGTGAAAACGTGGACTGTGCGATTCAGGTCGGCGCGCCGGACGATCCGGGCATTGTGGCCGTGCTGCTGGCGGAAGTGCCGCGTATTGTGGTGGCGGCGCCGGCGCTGCTGGCCGCCCATCCGCCCGTGACGCAGGCAGAAGAACTGACACAGCTGCCGTGGCTGGCGCTGACCAGCTTTTATCGCAATGAGATTGCGCTGCAGCGCGTCAGCGATAGCGCAATGGTGAACCTGGCGATCGCGCCGCGGCTCGCCAGCGACAGCCTTTATGCGGTGCGCAAGGCCGCGCTGGCCGGAATGGGCGTGGCGCTGGTTTCATCGTGGGTGGTACAGGACGATCTGGAGAGCGGCGCGCTGGTGCAGCTGCTGCCGGCGTGGCAGGCGCCGCCGCTGCCGGTCTGGCTGACCTACCCGTGGGCCAGCTACTATCCGGCAAGGCTGCGCCATTTTTTTACGCTGATTAAAACGGTCATGCCGCAGCTGCTCGGCACCCGCCCCCCGGCACGCTGAGCAGATCAGCCAGCGTGCTTTTTCTCCATTTTTGACATGTTATCCAGCCAGCCCATAACAAACGCGGAGAGCACAAAGGTCAGATGGATGATCACGTACCACATCAGCTTGTCGTTGGCGACGTTGCGCGCATCCATAAAGATACGCAGCAGATGGATAGAGGAGATCGCCACAATGGAGGCGGCGACTTTATTTTTAAGCGAGCCGGAGTCCATCTTGCCCAGCCAGCTCAGCTTCTCTTTGTGTTCGGCGATATCGAGCTTCGAGACAAAGTTTTCATAGCCTGAGAGCATCACCATCACCAGCAGCCCTCCGACCAGCGTCATGTCAACCAGCGACAGCAGCAGCAGGATCAGATCGTTTTCCGCAATGCTGAGGATGTTCGGCAGCAGATGGAAAATTTCCTGAAAAAATTTAACGGTCAGCGCCAGCAGGCCCAGCGAAAGTCCAATGTAAACCGGTGCCAGCAGCCAGCGGGATGAATACATCAGGTTTTCGGTAAAACGTTCCATAAGTTTCCATAAGTTAGCAGCGAAGCTGCCGAGTATACCCGAACTTGTGTGAAGTTATTTAAGTGCGGCCTCGGAAATTTCCGGCGGCGCCGGGAGCGGGAGCGACAGACGAAACTCAGCGCCGCCGCTGGCACGGTTTTCCGCCCAGATGCGTCCGCGATGCGCTTCAGTGATGGTCTTGCTGATCGCCAGCCCCAGTCCGACCCCCGGTACGGCAGACTCTTTATCACCCCGGGCAAACTTTTCAAAAATCTGCGTCAGGCTGTCGCCCGCGATGCCCGGCCCGCTGTCCCAGACGCCAATCTCCAGCCTGCTGCCGTCGCGCCAGGCGCGAATACCGTGCTGCGCCGCATTACCGGCATACTTCAGGCTGTTCTCAATCAGATTGGAAAACACCCGCTCCAGCATCGCGCTGTCGCCTTTAATCAATACCAGCTCTGACGGCAGCGCCAGCTCAAACGCGTGGCCTTTAAGCATCGGCCCCATGCTGCGCAGCGCGCCATCGATCACCTCATCCAGCGCCACCCACTCTTCGCGCAGCTGCAGGCCGCCGGACTGAATGCGCGCCATATCCAGCATATTGCTGACCAGACGAATCGTGCTCAGCGTCTGTTCACGGATCTGGCCGGCCTGCGCGACAAACGGCGACTGCGCATGCGCCAGATCGAGCATCAGCATCTCTGCCTGACCAAACAGCACCGTCAGCGGCGTGCGTAAATCGTGTGACAGTGCCGATAGCAGCGCATTGCGCAGCTGCTCGCGCTCTGCTGCGAGGCGCGAAGCCGCTTCGCTCTGCGTCAGCGCCATGCGCTCCAGCGCGTTGGCGATCAGCACGGTAAACGTCTCCACCAGCCGCTGCTGCTCCGGGATCATCAGCTGGCGCAGGTTCTCCGGCTCAACCACCAGCAGACCCCGGCACTGCTGGCCGCTCTTCAGCGGAACAATCTGGTAGGGCACGGCCGGCAGCGTATCGGTGCCGGCGCCGGCAGGCTGACCTTTGCTGTAGCTCCATTTTGCGATTCCGGCATCGGGCGGCGTGCCGCGTAAGTCCGGTCCGGTTGCCTGCAGCTCCCCCTGCTCATCGGGCAGCAGCAGCTGACTGCGCGCCTGCAGCGTCACCTCAATCACTCGCTGTGCGGTAGCGGCAATATCCTGCGGCGTCAGCGCGCTGCCGAGCGATTTCGCCATTTCATAGAGGTAGCGGGCGCGCTGCTCGCGATAGCGCGCCACCCTGGCCTGGTAGCGCACGCCGGCGGTGAGATTTCCTACGATCACGCCGACCGCCAGCATCACGCCAAAGGTGACCAGATACTGCAGGTCAGAGACGGCGACGGTGCCGGTGGGCGCGACAAACATCAGATCAAACGCGACGATATTGATCACGGTGGCAAACACCGAGGGCCAGCGCCCGTAGCGCAGTGCCACCAGCACGACCGACAGCAGATAGATCATGACGGCGTTGGCGCTATCGAACTCTGCAAGCAGGCCGCGTCCGATAAACGTCACCGCAAGGCAGAGCAGCAGCGCCATGATGCAGCCGCGCAGCCGCAGCCGCCACTTATCGCTGCTGACCGGTTTGCTGCTGGCCGCATGCAGCGCCGGGCGCAGCGGCTCATCCAGCGCCACGACCAGCAGATCGAGATCCGGCCCCAGCTCGCCGAGACGCTGGGCGAAGCTGTCGCGGCGGAAGCGCCGGTGCGGCTGGCGTCCGGCGACAATTTTGCCCAGATTATGCTCCCGCGCGTAGCGCAGCACCGCGCGCACCTCATCGGGATCGGCGAGCGTGGCCGTTTCCGCGCCCAGCTCCTGCGCCAGCTGTAGCGTACGCAGGATCGCGCGCCGCTGCGCCTCCGGCAGGCGATGCAGGCGCGGGGTTTCCACATAAACGGCGTGCCAGACGCTGCCGAGCCGCGCGGCCAGACGTGCGGCGGTTCGCACCAGCTTTTCGCTGCCGGTATCATCACCAATACAGAGCAGAATCGCATCCCGCGTATGCCAGACCCGATCGCGTCCCTGCTGGTCACGCCAGGCGCGCATCTGATCGTCCACGCGATCGGCGGTGCGACGCAGCGCCAGTTCACGCAGCGCAAACAGATTGCCTTTGCGGAAAAAGTTTTCAATCGCGCGCTCGGCCCGGTCGCCGACGTAGACTTTGCCCTCTTTCAGCCGCTGACGCAGATCGTCCGGCGGCAGGTCCACCAGCACTACCTCATCTGCGCTGTCAAAAAAGGGATCGGGCACGGTTTCGCGCACCTGAATTCCGGTGATACCGGCTACTACGTCATTGAGGCTTTCGAGGTGCTGCACGTTTACCGTGGTGATGACATCGATGCCGGCATCAAGCAGCTCGTCAATATCCTGCCAGCGTTTGGGATGGCGCGCGCCCTGAACGTTGGTATGCGCCAGCTCATCCATCAGGATCACCGCCGGATGACGCGCCAGCGCCGCATCCAGATCGAACTCCGTGTGGTGCGAGCGACCGGTGGTGCGACGCGGCAGCAGCGTCAGGCCATGCAGCAGCGCGGCCGTTTCTGCGCGATTGTGGGTTTCCACGATACCGGCCAGCACATCCAGCCCCTGCGCGCGCAGCCGCTGCGCCTCCTGCAGCATCGCAAAGGTTTTGCCCACGCCGGCACAGGCGCCAAAATAGATTTTCAGCTTGCCGCGATGGCTGTCGCTATGGCTGAGCAGCAGCGCATCGGGGTCCGGACGAGGCAGTTCATCATTCATGTCGTTCAAATAGTGAATTCCGTACGATCAGTGAAAGGGTCGCCATACATGGCGACCCTGCGTTGCAGGGTGCGCATTTATGCGCACCGAATGTGCCTCATCCCTGCAAATTATCCAGCGCCATATTGAGCCGCAGCACGTTCACCGTCTCTTCGCCGATAAACGGCAGCAGCGGACGCCCGGTGTTACGCGCAATCAGCGCCTCAACGTCTTTCAGCGTCATATTGCGCGCTGCCGCAATGCGCGGTGCCTGCCACAGCGCGGCTTCAGGAGAGATATCCGGATCCAGGCCGCTGCCTGAAGCGGTGACCAGCTCCACCGGCACCGCTGACGGCGCCTGCGGATTCGCCGCCCGCAGCGCGGCCACGCGCGCGGCGACGGCGCTGTCCAGCGCCGGGTTACTCCCGGCCAGGTTGCTGCCACCGGAAGCCTGCGCGTTATAAGGCCGCTCCGCCGTGGCCGATGGCCGACCCTGGAAATAGCCGGGCTGAGTGAACTGCTGCCCAATCAGCGCTGAGCCGCGCACGCTGCCCGCCTGCCTCAGCAGCGAACCGCTCGCCTGCTGCGGAAACCACCACTGTGCCAGCCCGGTGGTCAGCAGCGGATAGAGAACACCGGTAAACAGCATCAGCACCATAAACAATACAACAGCCGGACGTAACTGACTCATCTCTCTTCTCCTTACACCAGGCCTGACAGCGTGAGCAGCAGGTCAATCGCTTTAATACCGATAAAAGGCACCACCAGCCCGCCCGCACCGTAAATCCACAGATTGCGTCGCAGCAGCGCTGCCGCGCTCACCGGCCGGTAACTCACCCCTTTCAGCGCCAGCGGAATAAGAAACACAATCACCAGTGCGTTGAAGATCACCGCCGACAGGATCGCGGAGGCGGGAGAGTGCAGCGCCATGATATTGAGCATGCTGAGCTGCGGGTAGGTCACGGCAAACGCCGCCGGAATGATGGCAAAATATTTCGCCACGTCGTTGGCGATGCTAAAGGTGGTCAGCGACCCCCGCGTCATCAGCATCTGCTTACCGATATGCACCACCTCCAGCAGCTTGGTCGGATTCGAGTCGAGATCGACCATGTTCCCCGCCTCTTTCGCCGCCTGGGAGGAGAGCCCGGAGGGCGCGCTCGCCCTGGTGCTGCTCCTCGACCAGTTCCCGCGCAACCTGTTCCGCGGCACGCCCCGGGCCTGGGCGACCGATGCGGCGGCGCTCGCCGCCGCCGACCGGGCCGTCGCCCGCGGTCAT